>Ga0228710_1006692_pt1 | contig 17352 bp, 6 predicted proteins | sample MedpolnodulmetaG_FD_177995 | JGI IMG/M metagenome (GOLD analysis project Ga0228710, IMG submission 177995) | Root nodule microbial communities from Medicago polymorpha collected in Santa Monica, California, United States - pink nodules | ecosystem: Host-associated > Plants > Roots > Nodule... | reverse complement strand
GTTTTTTTTTTAACAAAAAAAAAAAATCAACGTAAAAAAATCCAGTTACATTTTTTTATTACAACAATTAATCCATATATATATATATCTATATTATATTTGTCATAATAATTAATTTTATGAGTAAAATAATGCTAATTTAGTTTATTTTTTTATTTTGTAAGCATCATGGCACTTGGATATTTTTATGTAGACCAAATGATCTCATTCAATAAAGATAAACCATACAACAAATTTTTTATAGAGACCAAGTCATATCGAGTCTCTCGATTTAATACGATTCAGTCATGTGGTTCGACCAATGACTCAGTGACCCAGTGTCTCAACCGAGTCAATGTTCGGTCCGGTTTTTAAAATTATGGAGAGAGTGTAATTGTAATCCATAAGGAAAACAGCTAAGAGAAGAAACAGAAACCAAACAATAGATTTGTTGTCATGAATGGACCTAACTTGTTGTATGTAAGTCAGGAACCCGAATTCAATAGGGAAATTACTTGTTTTATTTTGTTTTGTTGAGAGAGATTTGAATTCTAATTCATGTATTTTGATTGGGTGGGGTAGAAGTAGAAATTAAGGAATCAATACAAAGAAAATGAAAAATAGAAAAGGATTGGAATTATCTCCATTTCTTTAAAATAAATGAGAAATGAAAGAAATTGAGAGAATAATAAATCAACAATAAACTTTGACAATGTCCTCTTAACTCAGTTGGTAGGGACAATGCATAAAATATGTAAGGTTTGGGGTTTGAATCTCGGCCACCAAAAAAAAAAAACTTTGACCGTAAAAATCAATTATTGAATACAACTTTACAATTTCTAGCTTCAAGTATAATCAAAGAGGCAAAATTAACTCTTCTATAAAGTAACTAAACATATCAAAATCAATTCTACTGTAAGCAAACATATAATATATATTAGATTTAATTGCATTTTTTCTCTCCAAAATTTGTAATTTACATTTTTGGCCTCATGTATTTTTTTTATTTCGGTCCTCCAAATTTTTTCCTTTTTATCACCCATTCAATTTGACATTATTTGACGCCTCAAAATCAAAAAATGGAAAGCTTAGATGATCAAAATCGCATAAAAATATTTAGAAGGCCAAATTCACATAATTATAAAAGTTAAGCGACCAAAAATACAATTTAGTATAAATATTATTTATCATTTCCCATAAGCACAGTCTAATTTGTTTACTAAATCACATTGATCAATGCTTTTTTTTTCATCGTTAGAAATAACTGCTATAATATTGACACTAGTTACTATTTTCCTTTTGTGTCGTTGAATTTAATTTCGTCGTTTGATGTTATAAATTCAAGTTTTTGCCACTAAATAAACACCTCATAAAACACAATAATTAATAAAATCCGTAGTACTATTAAATTTATTAATAATTTTATATTGTTTTTTTTTTCAAATTTGTCTTTTAGAATAAATAATTTATCTCTATATCATAATATTTATTATTAGTTACAAAATGTTATACAATAATTTGCCAACAATGAACTAATACAAATGGTATTAAATTTGAGACTTTTAAATAAATAGTCAAAAGTTTGATTATTGACTCTTCTATATAAAATAAAAAATACATTTACAACAGAAATTAGTCATTGGAAATTGCAGTGAAAACTGTGTACCTAAATATAATAACCCAAAAAAAGTTACACAATAATTTGAAGTATTTTGATAAATAAAAAATTAATTCAATTAAAAACTTGAAAATAATTCTATAAAAAAACAGAAATTGATATTTAGAGAGCAAGGTTATCTATAAAATTGAGTAATGTTTCTTTATGAGCAAAATTAAATTGAGTGGTATTTAATTTGGAAAAATACATTGAAAATAATTTGACAGTTGAAAACACCAAAATATTTTCATAGAATAAACATGCTGAGAATACGGTGTTATTCTTTCATAGATTTTGCAAATGATTCAATCCATCTCCTATTTCTATGTACAACTAAGCAGTAAACGGTTTGTTTTTCTTCGTTCTTAACCTGCCAAAGAAAAGATATATATATGCCAAAGAAACATCAAGTAAAGAGCTTCATAATTTGATCAATGTCGCTAATGAATTTCGCTTCTCGTAACAAATTAACCATCCCTGTCAAAAAAAGAAAAAAATACATTTACTCAACCTCTCAAAACAATGAAAAAAACTGGCCAAGGATCTCAAAAAAAATTACACGTTGTTGGATCCTTTCCTTCACGTCTTAACTCTCTATCTATCTATCTCTTTTGGTTATTTTGATAATATTTAATGAAAAGAGAGTAAAATTTAGAGAGGGAATGAGAGAAAATGGAAATAAAGGATCGAAAACGCATGACCATTGCGATTTTCATGGAGCTAGCTAGAGTGTTGGTATATTTGATCCCTAAAATATTCCATTTTCCTTTTTCAATTTTTGTTTTGGATCCATTGCTTCTTATATCACTTTCCTCATTATAGTACAGCTAGTTGATATGTTTGGAGCACTTGTCTTTGTTGATGTTGATGTCAACCATCTAAGCAACAACTCAACTCAACTACTACTTGGTTATCATTCCAAGCAGAAAATCCACCAAATCAAACATTCAGCTTCTTTAACAACTGGATAATTATTTGCTAATTTCATAATGAACCACCAATCATTTAGTTGTCCTATAGTATAATATTCTTCATTTTGTTAATACTTCCCAGTCTCACTCTGTTGTACCAACTTATTTCAATCAAATACCAATGAATTTTGGTTTTAACTTTTAACCACCTATTGAAATCAATAATCAATAAATTATAACCTAAATGTGAGAGATCCCTCTTTTTATTAACTAACTAGTGCAATTTAACCAAGAAAGAATGCTAAAAACTTCCCATCCTAATGAACATTACCTAATGCAAGTTGAGCCAGTGAAACTAAATACACTCAACCATCCATTTCTTTAATCATCAAACCAAGGCCAACTATGTGGAAAATATTGCTAGTACCAGAAGAGACCATGACCCAACTGGGGTAGACCCTATAATATAATATGAGTTCATGGGAATATATTGCAAGCTAACATCGGATAGTGACTGTATACCAAGCAAAGATTTGACGTTTTCCATCAACCTTTTTCATTTAGTCCAAAATAAAAGTGCATGTGTAAAATATTAGAAGATGTTATTAATGGTTTATGTATATACAATCAGATAAATTACTTGGTACCATATCTAATGATTAGTTTGGTGTTGTCGTTAAGTGCGGTTATCTGTATCCGGTTGCATTCTCACCATATCTTCCCATGTGCACCCTAGTTTCTTTTTCCACACACATAAAGTCAAAATAGGCCAAATTTTCCAGTCTGTCCATAATAATAATATATTGTTTCCTTCATTTGTGGCTTTACTAACCTTTGATTTGAATTAAAAAGGAAGACAGACAAACATTTTATATACTCTTGAAAGGTCTAAAAAACACACAAACAAACATACCTACTAGTAGTAGTATCTCTCAAATTCTTATTTATTATATTAGTACGAAATAAAACTAAGCTGCTGCCAGTTGGGAAACTTTGTTTTGAAGATATATATCATTTAGAGTATCACAAATTTGATCACTAACATTAAAAGATATGCCAACTATGAACCTTTGGCCACAAAAAGACAATCAACTATTTTTCTTTGTTTTCTTAAACTGATAGGCAGCTTGTCTAATAAATAAGAAGCTGTGTTAGCCTCCAACTCAACTCAACATTTCTATCTAATTAAGCTGCTTCTTCTTAGAAATGGGCAATGTTGCTTCTTGTACTCCAACCAAAGGGGTGTTTAAGGTTTTACTCTTAGATGGGAGAATAGAGGCATACTCAAAAGCATTAAGAGCTGCTGAGCTGATGGTAGAATACCCTGGACAGTTTGTTTGTGACTCAAGCTACCTTAAAGTAGGCCATCGAATTCAAGGACTATTAGCCGATGAAGAACTTGAAACACGCAAGTTTTACTTTCTTCTACCAATGGACCTGCTATACTCTGTGTTAACCCATGAAGAAATGAGTGCTCTTAACTACAAAGCGTCAAGGGCCACCAAGCATGCGAGTTTCAACAATTTGGGAAAGATATTTCCAGTTTTTAGTGAGTTCTGCATGTTCCCTTCGGAGGCAAAGAAAATAGTATTAGAATCTGATAATTATGAGATGCTGAGGGAGGCCGCTGAACCTGTTAAAAGGTACTCCAAGCAGAGATCTTGGAGACCAGCATTGGAGACCATTGATGAAACTCCATCAAGGCAATAAATGAAACTCCCTTTCCTTTTCTTTTTCCCTCAATTTGCTTCATCTAATTCTTGTATTTTTTGTAAGATTAAGTTAGAGTTAGTCCATATGATTTTTTTACCCCACTCGCGTAACCAAAATATTTGAGCGTACTTATGTAAATCCCCCCTGTAGTCTCTCCATAGTTTGTTTAGTTATGGAACAAGAATTATTGGAATTTTCACTCAAGAAATTGGTAATACTAGTTTGTATCTTTTTTCTATTTCTGGAAAACATGAGTTGTTGGTGGCGGTAGACGTACCACTTTCATGTTAGTATTGTTAGGGAAAAACTGATGTAGCTTTGAGATTAGAGGCTTAAATAGCTTTTAAGAGCAACTCTATGCTGGTTTTTATGGTATAAGCAAACGATTGCTTTTCTTTTAGGGTTTCAGCTGGATTATGTGCAATTGCAATAGTTACACTAATGATATACAGACACTCAATTTTTGTACACTTCCACGACAGATGATTAATCACTTTCAAAAAAATATATTGTTAATTCAATCCATGACAAATATTGTGGATTATTCAATTTTATGAATTAACCACAATTTTCAACGTCGATTGAACTAATCATATTTTTGTATGTGATTAACCAAGTTTCGTGGATGCATAGAAAATTGGGTGTGCCTGAAATATTTTTGCAATAGTTATACTACTCATCCTCATCCATGGATATATGTTATTTTTTAAAATACCTCAAATATTGAAAGAAAGAAAAAGAAAAAGAAAAAAACAAACTCAATATGGGCTAGTACATCACAAACAAAAGAAAGCCCTGAAAGGTGAGAATACCTTCTAATCACACCTCTGTCAAATACTATAAGAGCAAATTTTACTATAGAATATCAACACCGCTTCTCAGCTTTCGCATGACTAAAGTGTGAAGACTTGAAGCTATTCTTGAGTGATTAACGCTAGAAAAAGCAAAGAATGAACATATACCATGGAATTATTTCCTACTTTTAATCCCTAAACTATTGATTCATAGTCAAGTTTCAAAATGTAATTTTTTCCCAAAATGTCACTGGCGAAATAGAGACCTAACACTTTAGTTTGCGAAGATATATCTAACATGGAGGGCTTGATTATTAATTCTCCATAACGGGTGAGTAGATTTGGGTTGGGGTCGTCGGCACTTTTTGAAAAATTTCATGCAAAAGATTTTGCTCAAAACTTTTACCGTACAGATAAGAGTCTGCTCTAAACTCCATCGTAATAGATAAGAGTTCGCTGAAATAACTTCTTCAGATCATCTTGTCAAAATTAAAGAAGTTTTGTACGAGAGGGATGTGTCCCACAAATTAACATAGTTGGCCAAAATGACTAGTAAATTGAATATTTGCATGATCCTTATGCAAGTTCCGATAGATGCTTGAAATATCAAGCAACTGGGATTTTATTGTTACGATAAAGATTACATTTTTTTAAGAAGTTAAACTAGTTACTAAAATTGATTGATGTCGGAGTGAATCGAATTTAAGCGTTGAAAGCAAGCAGCAAATTCAAGATACAAGCCAACACCGCCAAACATGTCGATAAAGATTGCATTTTATTGAGAAGTCATGCTAAGAAAGTAAAATGAAAATGCAAGCAATAATTAAAGAAAAAGGCCATCCAGTTTCAATCACAAAAAAGAGCCATTTTTAGTCTATATATGTATAGTTTACTAATAAATAAAAAATTAAACTTGATCGCATTCCGGAAATCTGGTACGTACTGAGAATTCCCTCTGTTGTGGATGGTCCGTTGTCAACGATGGACGGTCCTCCCGCCGTTCCTCTGTAGTCCTTGGAATTGATATTCGAGCTCTTAGATGGAGCTGGGAAAGTGAGGCCCATGAGAGTACCCAAAGAGGTGCTTCTGTCATGGAAAAATGATCCAGTACGTAGACTATCCATATCCATGAAATAAAATTAAATTAAGGAGGAAAGAAAGAAATTGAAGAAGAATGAGGGGATACAAATTAATTAAATACTAACCTGGGAGTCAAGATCAGAAGAGGAAATGGAAGAGTTGGTAGGTGAAGAAGACGGTGGTTTCAATTCAGCTTATTATGTATATATGCTTCATTTCAAAGCCGATCACTCATTCCATTCATTCTCTCTTTTGCTACTCCTTCCCCAATCACCTGTTCTTTCTAAATATCCTACTCCTATGTTCCTATGTTCGTTTACCATTAAGATTTTTTTTTTTTTTTAATGCAATAAATGTTTGTTTTACCGGAGCCCATTTTTTTTTATCCAAATTCGGACCCGGTCCTCGCATATATTATATATTATTTTTATCGATTGATCTAAGCTGACGAGACTTATTTTATAGGAGCTTATACGATTAGGCAGTACTAAATCCAAAATAATAAAGATTCTCTAAAATTTTATACATTTAATTCATTAAAAAAAATTAGAGGTTAAATGTAAGACACACATTCCAATAAAGTATTTTCATTATTAAAAAATATATATATTTGATTCAATAACTTTTTTATTTTAAAGATTGATTCATTAACTTGTGCACACACAAGTTAACATTTCAGATACAATTAGTTAGTACTAACTTGTGCCCTTAGACACATGTTAAATTGAAATGTATACTATACTCATTCGTAAATCAATAAATCATAGATAAAATTATTTCAATGTTTATAAATATTATGCTAAACTAGCGTTTATATGGACATTCTATGTTCGTCTAACTGCTCTTCTTATTGTGTTGATGCCCGTAAATTATGAACAATATTATTTAGAAAATTAATTAGATTTTGATTAAAATTATATGTATGATGTTTGTGATTTCAAATTGTAACAACATGTTATCGTTTAATATTACAACAACAATATAACAAATCTAAGATAAAATTTTATCTTTTTCAATGACATCAACAAGATAGCACTACTATTGAAAAAATTGTATAAGAGTATAATCTATGCTATGTATAAAGAAAACAACTCATTTCAACTATTTTGGGCTGGATTTTTTTTCTTCCAAAAATACCCTCAATTTTCAATATAAATAACACATGTAACAAATAGATAAGAATATATTTAAATATTAAAAAAAATGTAACAAACACGATACAAATATATATATGTTTGGTTTTTTTTCTTTATCATTTAATAAGTATAATAAACTAGATGAGTATATTTATATTTACTTTTTCATTATCTCAATTATACCCTCAAACAACTTTTCCTATAATAAAGATTATTCTTGGTGTTATTAAAAAAAATAGAATACATTTTTTGTTATATTGTTCGTGTTATTGAAATAGATAATCATAGTTAGTTTGCTTTTTATAACTTAAAAACAAAAATCATTTATATTTTTAGTTTTAATCAAAATCAAAATTTCATAAAAAAAAATACCATTCATAATTTTCAAATGTTAGCGCAATAAAAAGAGCGGAAAGACGGACTTATAATGATAAATAGTCTAACACAAAATCTCATATTATCTTTGTTAATAATTATAGATAATATTGTTACTATTATAATGAGTTTTAATGAGATTTAACTATTTTTTAATTAATGATTTAATTAATATTATAAAATGATAAAATAGTAAATAAAATACTTTAGAAAAAGGATAAAATTGGAAAGAGAAAAAAGCAAGCTCAGATCTATGTATTTTCTTTATATATGGTATAGATTTTTTACATTTTATTCCCCTAACAAATATATTTTATTGCAAAAAATAATAAATATTCACCATTGTGAGTAATAAAAGTTGAGAAAAAATAAATTTTAATTTATCAACACTTTTAATAAATAAGATATCGTTATTATAATTATAAACGATAGATTTACTTTTCTACCGTAAATGATAGAAAATTATCTAACAAATATATTTTTTTTGCAAAAAATAATAAATATTCACCAATGTGAGTAATAAAAGTTGAGAAAAAATAAATTTTATTTTATCAACACTTTTAATAAATAAGATATCGTTATTATAATTATAAATGATAGATTTACTTTTCTACCGTAAATGATAGAAAATTATGTTAGATATATATTATGAATCATGATAGCACACATGCTTTACTTTATAATGGTTCTATGTAGAGTTTGTTTGTTACAAATTTAAAAAAAATGACACTAAATAATTTAGAGATTATTGTTTAGATGTTTTATAAAAATAATCAATATCTCCCTTAAAAAAATCAGAATCTATTCTCCGTATATCTATCTTAACAAAATTCACTTTTTAAAAAAAAAATTATTTTTTATGGATACAATTATATAAAAGGAATTTTTTGTTACAAATTATTTAATTCTTTTGACACTTAATTTCTCTCTCCTCTAAAATATCTAATTTTTGAAAAGTTAGTTCATAACATGCTAACAACTTCTCATTTAAAATTGTTTTTAGATTTTTTTTAGAATATAATTTTTTTTAAAAATTTGTAATAAATCGATGCAATACTCTTACAAGCGAATATTTTTTTTAAAAAAAGTGATTATTATTTTTTAAAAATGAATTTTTTTTCCTTAAAAAACTATAACAAACAACCTCTTAACATGGTTTTAAAACATATTATTTCATCTTTCAATACAAAAACATAAATTTGTCTTTTCCTTTGAAAAGGTCATCAAATAACATTTTATTTCATTGAAACATTTCAATTATAATTTATACATAAAAAGAATACAAGCACGCAACAAGTTGTGCCGCTAATATTTTATATATGGCAAAACTAATCCTCTTAAATACAATGTTCATGTACCTAGGTGACACAATATTAATATGCATGACCATTTGAACTCTTTGTAGGCAGTCAACATCCTATGATAACAGGAAGCCAAAAGTGTCAAATGCAAATAGTCTAAAAGCATGTTGATTGTCAAAACATGTTATCTCATGTTTGGCCACTTTGTTTAAAGCGACCTTTAGGGCTACCTGTCATACATTCAAAACATTGGTCCTCAACCCCACAAACGAGACACCCCGGTCAAGTCCATGTGTGTGTTTCCCTCCTATCCACTCATACACCATACCATATCTTATCCTAAGTGTCGATCTTCCTTCTTGTGGGTTGGCCAATAAGTTTGCAAGCGTCTTATTCTTCACAGATACTCTTGTCTGTCTTAATATATTTAAAAGGACATGTGCAACAAAGTCGTCTCTATATTTGAAGTTGAAAAGCTCATTAAAATTAATTGTGTGCTATCCAAAGGTATCTAGCCACGCCTTGCAACAAACAATGCACATCTCATCGATAGAAAATAAGGGAATCATGAGCCGATTTATGGGGATAGTACGATACTTAACTTGTGACATATGATGGCTTAATCCATCAATAAGGATAACTAGAAGAAAATCTTGAACGAGTGATGCTTGCAAACACCCAAAGAATGTTTTATGTCTTGTGGTCATGTCTAATTTCATTTCCATATTCTAAACACTCTTACTGAAAAGAACACTCGGCAAAACATGTTTTGCTTTTGGAGGGACGATGTCCGTGATATTAAAACTGCTAAAGTCAAAATATGGAATCGTACCACAAAGATCAATCAAAGCGCGATCAAAATCAGAGTCCATGTCACTTATCCTATTGTCTCTCAATATATGATTTTGTAGCCAATCTCTAATGAAGGTCATCAAAGAAGGGACCTCCACCAACCTCAATGTCTTCAACCGCCCCTCGTAACAATTTATCAAAGAACACAACTGCCTCCTCCATGTGAATGTGGCTTGGCACACCCTTAGGCCAAAAAAACAATTTGGTGATACTCATGTATGATCGAATCGAAGTAGAAGAAGTTAACTTTGAGGATCCTTTCGTTGTGGAAGAAGATGTGCTAACTCAACAACTTTAAACGCTCTCTTAATGGTCATCCCTTCAATAACACATCTATCTCAAATAACAACCCCTTCAAACAATTTCACCCCAACGTCAGACTCCCTAATAACCATTTTATATTTTCCCTAGTAAGATGAAAGAATTGTACAATTTTCTAGATCAAACTATATGAATTCAAATTTTCTTCGTACTATTAATAATTGAGAAATGTCAACGAGTGTCTTAAGAGAACATTTTAAAGTTCTTATATAATATTTTTTTTATGAAAATATATATATTGAATCATCAACATTAAAAATTGAAGTATATGACGCTTTAAATTTCTTAATTTAAAACTTATGCTATGCACGTGTGAATTGAGCGTTTAATAAAACATGCCTTTTCTTATATAAAAAAAAAAAAAGGGCTTTAAAGCAACTATATAATGAAAGCAGTAATATGAGAGGCATCTCAATACATGTGGCTGATAATATAAAGCAGTAACAAGTAGAACAAAGTGAAACTGAAATTGAAAGTGAAGGTAAGATTAAGAACTGAGTTCAAGAAACCTCCTTGCCATGGGATGCTGAGCTTGAGAGAGTTGATTAGGCTTAAGAACTTCAACAATTTGACCATCAACAACCAAGCACACTACATCAGCCATCCTCTGTATTTGTTTGATGCTATGAGAAACCATGATGAGTGTCATGCCCTGATTCTTGTTCAACTTCATGAGGGCAGCTTCAATGTTTTCTGTGGATATTGGATCTAATGCACTAGTAGGCTCATCTAGCAGCAAAACCTGTTTGTTAAATAATTAAATTATATTTGGAATATTGGATGAATTGAAGTAGTAATTATTAATTAAATTAATACCTCGGGTGAGTTAGCTAGAGTCCTGGCAAGTGCAACTCTTTGAGCCTGACCCACAGAGAGGTCAGCACCTGACTTATCCTTGAAAGTAGAAGCATCTAGATCAGCCATTAACAGCAACTTCCCCACCTCATCGTCCGTTAGCTTTATTCCCCTCAGTTGTGGACCATATCTCACGTTGTCCGCAACTGTCCCTTCAAAGAGAGCAGGGAGCTGAAAGAGCATGGCGACCTTACGGCGGAGGGAAAGAACGTCAAGGTTACATATGTCTACGCCATCGAGGAAGACGGAGGAGGAAGATGGCTCCCAGAGGCGATTCAAGGCCCTTAAGAGAGTTGACTTGCCGCTACCACTAGGGCCTATGATCCCAACAACCATACCTTTTGGGATGTCAACGGTGATGCCTTTCAGTATTTGAAGCTTCCCATCATCCGATTCTTTTCTCAGATTTTTTATCTTGATTTTCGGCTGCTGCTGCTCCTCCACATCCAACAAGTGCTCTGTCAAACACAAAAAAGAAGAAGAAATCAAATCAAGTTTTATTAGAGATTGAATCGTTTAGTTCAACCTTTCTTTACCTAAGACGGAAGACATAATTGAGCGTAATTGATAGAATGAGAATGTATGGTGACCATTGACCAATAAGATAATAAGTATACATATGATATGAATATAAGAATATAGGAATATCAATTTTTTATGTGAAACAAAGAGCCACAACACAACCTTCCCCGGTCATATCTAGATCACTCCTCCCCTACAATATTTCTTTTCTATTTTCAAGCTTCTCTTTCAATTGATGAAATAAAACCAAGTGGAACATGAGGCAAACGCTACGATGGGAAACCTCTTTAGGTCTCTTTAGGTCTCCTACCGTAGGAGACTTGACTTTTTTTTTTTTTTTGTTTTTTAAAATAGATGTCAACCATTTGATATGTATTTGAAATTTTTGGAAGACCACAATATTATCGTACTCCCTCAACACTAGATTATTTTTAAACTTTGTTCCATCATCCTTCTCTCTCCCCCCTCCATGTCTTTACAGCTCTACTTACTCACCCACCGCCACCAACAACAACATTTTGGTACCAGAGCAGCCTGGTTTATTTAAAAAAAAAAGGAATGGGAACGTCAAATTCAAATTCAATCTTCTCTTACACAACAAATCAAATTCCAGTTTTCAATGGTGAACACTATGATTACTGGAATTCTCAAATGGAAACTATATTTATCTCTCAAGATCTGTGGGATGTGGTTGAAGACGGATACGAAGAACGCCCAATTCGAATAAACGCTTCCTCGATTGCAGAGAAAGAGAATGAATACAAGGAGAATGTGAAGAAAAATGCTACAACATTGAGAATCATCCAGCAAGGTGTAAGTAAAGTCATTTATCCTAGAATATTTGGTGTTAAGAAGGCCAAAGATGCGTGGGATATTCTGAAGACGGAATTTCAAGGCTCGTCAAAAGTGATTTCCATAAAGCTGCAATCTCTATGGGGCCAATTTGAAAACTTAGCAATGAAAGAAGGTGAGAAAGTCAAAGATTTCTTCTCTAGAGTAACTGAGATTGGAAATCAAATTAAAAGATGTGGAGAAGAAGTTCCAGAAAAGAAAGTGGTTGAGAAAATATTGAGAAGCCTTCCACAAAAATTTGAACATGTTGTTGCTGTTATTGAAGAAACAAAGGACCTCACAAAAGCTCTCACAATATGAATTGGTGGGTTCCTTAGAAGCTCATGAGGAAAGAGTGAATAGATACAACAATCAGCCATTGGAGAATGTTTTTCAAGCAAAGATGAATATCCGGAGTTCCAACCCGCGACAAGAAGGAAGAGGAGACTCATTTCGTGGACATCTTTCCAATAGAGGCCATGGAAGACATTATGGATACAAAGGAAGAAGAGGAGAAAGTATACGAGGTAATTCTAATTCTTATTGCTTTATTTGCAAAAAATCAGGACATGAATCAAAAGATTGTTGCTTTAGATGTACTAGATACAAAATTCCCAACCATTCAAGTAGAGATTGTTGGCATAAGAAGAAAGAAGATGATGAAAGAATAAAGGGAATTAATTTTTCTGCAGAAGATGATGCAAATAAGTTATTCTCTACTATGATTAATGATAAAAAAAATCTGGTGAGATATGGTTTTTAGATAGTGGCTGTAGCAATCATGAAACAGGGAATCAAACCATATTTGAAGAGCTAAATAAAAATTATTCTTCTCATGTTGAACTTGGTGATGGAAAACATGTTAAAATTGAAGGAAAGGGGGTTACAGCAGTTCATACTAGTCAAGGCAACAAACAATTCATTCATGATGTCCATTACTCTCCTAATATTTCACAAAATCTGTTAAGTGTTGGACAGATTATGAAAAGGGGTTATAAGCTGATTTTTGGACATTTGTGGACCTACTAGAACTCCATCTCTTGGAAATAAAAGGTACTTTCTACTCTTTGTTGATGACTACACCAGGATGATTTGGATTTATTTTCTTGATAAGAAACAGAAGCTTTCACCAAGTTCTTGCATTTTAAAGCACTTGTTGAAAATCAAAGTGGTTGCAAGTTGAAGACTCTTAGAACCGATAGAGGAGGAGAATTTATCTACAAGTCGTTTCTCAATTATTGCAAAGAACAAGGCATTAACAGACAGCTCACAATTAGACACACACCACAACAGAATGGTGTGGCTGAAAGAAAAAATAGAACAATTGTTGAGATGGCTAGAAGCATGTTAAAAGGTAAAGAGCTTCCAAATAGTTTTTGGGCTGAAGCTGTTAGCAGTGTTGTTTACATCCTCAATCAGTCTCCTACAAAGGCAGTTCGAGATAAAACTCCTTTTGAGGCATGGCATGGAAGAAAACCAGTTGTAAGTCAACTTAAGGTATTCGGCTGCATTGCATATTCTCTTGTTCCTGCTCAAAATAGAGAAAAGTTTGATGAAAAAGGTGAAAAGCTTATTTTTGTTGGATATAGTGATGAATCAAAAGGATATCGGCTTATTGATCCAACAACTAGTCAGCTCGTAATTTCAAGAGATGTGATTTTTTGATGAAAGTGCAACATGGAAATGGGAAGCTGGAGATGTTGTGCAAACACCTATGGTGCCTGTTGAATTTAAGCAATCACCTCACAATGTTGTTGAACCATCGAGGAGTAATTCTCATGAAGATGATTCTGATTCAGAAACGCCACCAAGAAAATTCCGTTCCTTGGAAGAAATTCTTGAATCATGTAATGTTACATTTTTTGCACAGGAACCACAATGTTTTGAAGAGGCTATAAAAGAAGAAGTATGGAGGGAAGCCATGGATGTGGAAATGAAAAGCATTGAAAAGAATCTTACTTGGCAGCTAGTAGATCTTCCAGAAGGAAAAGATGCAATTGGTTTGAAGTGGGTCTATAAGACCAAGTATAATGAGGATGGAAGTGTGCAAAGGTATAAGGCACGTTTAGTGGCAAAAGGCTATTCCCAGCAGCTCGACGTAGATTTTAATGAGACTTTTGCTCTTGTAGTACACATGGAGACAATCAGAACTGTCCTTGCTTTGGCAGCTCAATTAGAATTACAAATTTTTCAACTTGATGTCAAATCAGCCTTTTTGAACGGAGAACTAAAAGAAGAAGTTTATGTGAAGCAGCCACAATGTTTTGAAGTTGAAGGAAAGGAAGGAAAAGTCTATAAGCTTCACAAGGCTCTTTACGGTTTAAAACAAGCGCCGAGAGCGTGGAACAACAAAATTGATGCTTACTTTTTGCAAAATGGATTTGTTAAAAGTCCATCTGAACCATCTTTGTATGTGAAAAGAAGTGGTGCTAATTTCTTGATGGTTTGTCTCTATGTTGATGATTTAATTTATGCAAGAACAAATCATGATATGGTGCAGTCATTCAAAGAATCAATGATGAAAGAATATGAGATGACAAATCTTGGATTAATGAAATACTTTCTTGGAATTCAATTGAAGCAAACAAAAGGCGAGATTTTTATCACGCAAGAAAAATACATTCATGATTTGCTTAAAAAGTTCAGATTGGAGAGCTGCAAACCAGTCTCAACCCCTATGGCCCTTAATGAAAAGTTTCAGCTGAATGATGGGGCAGAAAAGGCAGATCTAAAAGTCTACGGAAGCCTTGTTGGTTCCTTGATTTATCTCACAAATACAAGGCCATATATAGTGCATTCAGTTAGTTTGGTTTCTAGATTCATGAATGAGCCAAGTAAGCTTCATTTTGTAGCAGCAAAGAGGATTTTGCGCTATCTCCAAGGCACAAAGAAGCTTGGGATCAAGTATGTGAAGGAAGAAAACAACGAGTTGGTTGGCTATACTGATAGCGATTGGGTTGGTAGTTTCGATGACAAAAAAAGCACTTCAACCTATGTTTTCTATCTAGGATCCAAAACTATTTCATGGAGTTCTAAAAAGCAAAACTCGGTCGCATTATCTTCGGCAGAGGCTGAATATATCTCAGCGAATGAAGCTACACGTGAAGCTGTTTGGTTGAGGAGAATTTTGATTGACTTGCAGCAAAAGGTAGAATATCCAACTCCTATTTTCTGTGATAACCAATCGGCAATTTCAATGTCTAAGAATCCAGTTTTTCATGGAAGGTCAAAGCATATTGAGCTGCGCCACAACTACATCTGTGATATGGTTCAAAGGAAGGAAATCAACTTAGAATACATCAAGACCACGGAACAGCCATAATATGTTCTCACCAAAGCAGTGCCCATTGAAAAGCTTGAACAATTCAAAGATATTATGAAAATTACAAATTAAGAGAGGGTGTTAAATGATAATTTGTAATTTTCCTTAATCCTAGGTTCCTTAATGTATCTAGAAGTCTCTCCATGTATCTGTAAGTTACATAAAATGTCATTTAATATTCCTAGGTGCATTCACTTATTTACTAGAACCTTCTATGCATCAATATAACTAAAGGTTCTATGTATTGACAAGGCACTGCAATGAAAAGAAACATTACTGCAAATCTATAACTTTCACGTTTTCTGCTCCTTTTATTCTCCTTCTCCAACACAACAACCTCTCAAATGTAATATTTTGACTAAATTCAACCAATCAATACCATCAAGCTATTTAAATCCTCAATTGATCTCTAAAATACTCTTTGCAAGTTTTTCTTTTCACCCTCTCTTCTCTATCATCTTTCCATCCCTTCATAACAACTTCTGGCTGTCGTCCTTGTCACTGTTCATAATTCTCCTGGACATCTAACATTAATGAAGTTGCTTAATCTAAATTGAAATTGGGTTAATGGTTTTCCGCAATATTCAATTTTACACTCTTTCTTTTCTAATTCAATGCTTCCCTGGATAAAAATCTAGTTACAAATTTTTGGGTCAGAATACAAAAAATAAATAAATAATTGGGGATGGAAGGTTGGGTGGTGTCTTGAAGGGGGTTTGAAGATCCTTCTGTTTGGGTTCCCAAACAATGGAGTCTCTTTCTTCATTTTACTCTTTTGAGTAATTGAGATTGTACTTGTATATTCATATTATTTTGGATTTTTAATCTTCAATCATTGTTCCCATTAATTTTCTGGAGGCACCATAAAGCTTAAAGCTTAAGGTTTAATTGTTCTCCATTAAATTACAATGAGAAGAGCAACAACAAGGCAGTTGCTACACTACTGGAAAGTAAAAGCAAAACTCAAACCAAAGAGACGACAAGAAGAGTGAGCGAAAGCCAGAGGAAGAGAGTATGGGTGAGGTGTTGCAGTCATCTGACGCCACTGTCCCTCTCGACACTTCCGCCCCACTTTGGTCAAGATCCCTCTCCGTCTTTGCCCCTCTTTCTCTCTCAGATCTACCCAAATGAAAAAAATTCTAGTGTGGAGGGATTATAGTAAGATCAATGTTCTTCATTAATTTAATGGTAACACATGTCATTTTGTTATATAAAAAAAATCATTCTTTTTTAATGTCTCATACCGGAAACGGCGCCGGAACATGATAATGAAATGGAGTCCAACATAATAAAAATAGTCATTTACACCCCGTGACGTGGCATATGGTTTAGCCCACATGGAGATGCCACATGTACATATAACTGACATGTCGCAAGGTTTAACAGCCCAAACAAACGGAGGGGGGTAATTGACTAACGTTTGACAATTTTAAGGGGGTTTTTGAAGTTCCTTAAAAATCAAGGTTTTTTTTGTGCCTATTTACTCCATTATTTGCATATGTTGTGAAATCTTTTCATTATATTATTTAGAGAGTGGATGGAATGAAACAAATTATAACTTTTTAGTTCAATTATTATCTTTATTTTAAAAATACTATTATGATGTAAACCATATTATTGCTAAAATCTTATTTCCTTAAAAAAAATTGGAATAATTAAAAATAACCAATTAAGACACGAATTGCAAGAAACTAGTAAAAGGC
>Ga0228710_1006689_pt1 | contig 17357 bp, 7 predicted proteins | sample MedpolnodulmetaG_FD_177995 | JGI IMG/M metagenome (GOLD analysis project Ga0228710, IMG submission 177995) | Root nodule microbial communities from Medicago polymorpha collected in Santa Monica, California, United States - pink nodules | ecosystem: Host-associated > Plants > Roots > Nodule... | reverse complement strand
AAGACTCTGAACTCACTCAGACTCTGAACTACTTCAGACTCTGAACCTGAGAACAGTTCTTCAGAACGTAAGGAAGAAGTTTTCAAAAACACAATTCAACCCCCCCTTCTTGTGGTTTTTTTCACCTTCACAAGCATGATGCATGAGAAATTTACACTTGAAAAAAAATTGTTAGAGTTAATGAAAAATCTAGACCCCTAATAAGTCTCTAAGTGCTTTATGAACTTTATTTTATTTTGGTGGTTTTTATAAGTTTAAGTCTCTAAGTGTTTTTTGTCACTATGAGAATATCTTATGACACTTTCATAATATACTATATAGTATTCTCACGGTGGGTCAATTCAGTATAAGTATTACCAGTGGCAGAGTCAAAAAAAATTGTTTAGGTGGGCCACAAAAATAAACTATAATATATACACAAAATTTATGTTATAATAAACATTAAACACAAGATTTTCCATCAAAAAATTAAATTGTATACCTTAAAAATTCAAGATAATTATCTATACATTTCGATTGACTTGAAATTGTGATAATAAAATGTACCGAGATGGAGAAGAGGGTGGGCCGCAAAGTAATTTTAGTTAAAAATTAAGATATTTTAATAATTTTCTCATATAAAAAAATTAACTTTTTGGGTAGGGTGGGCCCGTGGCCCACCTTGGCCCTAAAGGCCCTCCGCCGCTGAGTATTACTCATAATAATTATACTTACGTGTATACTTAACATCTCATGTCTACAATCCCAATTTATAATAAAACTCGACTACGGATACTTTTAAGAATATAATTCTTCATGTGAATGTAATCTCATAATTAAGTCTCATAGAAAAAGGGCTAATATGAGCTATTCATCCCTGCAAATAGGGCGAGTTTGAGTTTTGATCACTGCAGAAAAAAAACTTTTTGAAAAAGTTCATGCAAAATTTTTGTTTTTTAAAATAGTCTACATGCCCGCTTTCTTGTTGATTTGTCCCATTTCTGCCTACGTGACAGATGTTGACTGTGTAAAGTTGGCCACATGTCATCAGGTGACAATTATTTTATATAACATTTTTAAAAAACTAAATAATATATTTTTGAAATTTAAAAAAACTAATTAATTTTAAACTGGAACAACAACAACAACAAAGAAGGTACTCACTTTCCTAAAAAAAACAAAGAAGGTACTCACAAATTTTATCAATTGGAACAACAACAACAAATTGGAATGACAAAATATGAACTCTCCCTCTACTCCTAACTCCCCCTATTCAGACGTTTTTCCTATATTTATGCCATAATACATTGTTTTTTTCTCCCTTATATTTAAGAAAATTGGATGATAAGGAAAGAAATAGGAAACAAGTTGGTTTTATATTTTGCAAAATAACCGTTAGACACATAAAATTAAGAAGATCGTGAGTTTTAAAGAGGAGAATTATAAAAATTTGCCTGAGTACGATTTTTATATATTGTTAGTAGAAGATAATGCATGGTTTTGGGCTGATCTTTTCACTTCCAATTATACCCTTAAACAAATTTCACTACAAGAATGCTATTTTATTGGTATCATTTAAAAAGATAAGAATTTATATTATATTTGTTATATTCTTGATATCATTGAAAAAGATAAGTATAGTTTGTTACAATATGAAAGTGAAAAAATATTTATTATCTATACATATATTTTTAACCAAAATCAAAATTATTTTAATCAAAATTCCATGGAAAATATTATCCGTAATTTATACGCATTAGTGCAATAAATAATATAGAAAGGACGGGCACATAGTGCCCGTCTGAACGTTAGACCAAAGCCTTTTAAAAAGGAAGTAAATCTATAGTTAGGAAGCCTAATCGATTTTTAACAAAATCTATTTGGATCTCATCTGAAATGTGTTCCCACCAAGTGAAAGTGGATAAAGAAAGCACCATGATAGCTACGATATTAGCACAAGAGTTGTCTTTTATAAATACAAAACTAAAGCCTTCTTTTTTTATTCTAAACTGGCAAATCCATATATAACATGTTTCAGCTAAGAAGTTTTGAATATAAAAGTTTTTACAAACAAATTTCTGTTATATTGGTTATCTCTATAGGAAGAATTTTTTTTAACATAAGTCAACAATTTTAATAACATGGAAATATATTATCTCCGGTAAATACAATAGTAAGAACTTTTCCATCCATAGATCTACACATATAATTTCTTTTTTAGCATCAATACAATTTTCATATGCGATGTCTAGCTAAAGACCACTAATCAACAATGTACTAATACTATATTTATAAAATAAATAAAAAAATCATATATTGTCCATTCTTTATTTATATGATTTCCCGTCGACACAATGGGCAAGAATAAGAAGATGAATGATGGATGCATCGATCAATTCACTTGCTAATACACTCTATGAAAAACATGAGTGCATTTTGTATGAAAAAGCTCTTTCTCTGATGCACTGCAAAACTCCCTCAAACAAATTTAACATTGATCAATAAAATATGAAGAAATAGAATAATCTTCTAAATCCTCTAGCAAATCATCATTTTGTTGATCATTATCATTATGAGGATATTTCTCAGAATGATCATCTTCCAATTCCTTTGGAAAATCATCATCTTCTGATTCATCTAGCAAATTCATATTTTGTTGGTCATTGTAATTATGAGGATATTGCTCAAAGTGATCTTCTTCGAATTCCTCTAGCAAATCATCGTCTTCCAATTCCGCTACCAAATCCATATTTTGTTGATAATTATAATTATGAGGATACTGTCCAAAATGAAATTCTTCCAATTCCTATAGAAATTAATCATCTTCCATTTGATATAGCAAATCCATATTTTGATGATCATTATAATTATGCTTAAAATGATCTTCCAATTCCTCTAGCAAATCATCATCATCCAATTGATCTGGCAAATCCACACTCTGTTGATCATTATAATTACGAAGATACTGCTCAAGTTGATCTTCTTATAAATCTTGTAGCAAATCATCTTCTTCCAATTCCTGTAGAAAATAATCATCTTCCAATTGATCTAGCAAATCCACACTTTGTTGATCATTATAATTATAAGGATATTGCTCAAAATGATCTTCTTCCAGTTCCAATAGCAAAACATCTTCTTCCAATTCATGTAGCAACTCACTGTCTTCCAATTCCTCTAGCAAATCCTCATTTTGTTGATCAATAAAATTGCGATGATGTTGCTCAAAAGGACATTCTTCTACAATGTATGAGTTAACATGAAGTGACACTTTCATCTCCAATATGTCACATCCTTCAATGTTGAAAACAACCATTTCTTTAGCACAATATCTCATGCGATATAAAATTGTGTCTAATATGCGAGTCGGCACATTGCGGAAAATGTTCTACAAGTTGCAATCGGGATCCATGGTTGTGTGTGTATTAAAATTGCACAAGATTTTGAATGGAAACATGAAGTAGTCATTTATGATAGGGTTTTGGTGGACATTGGATGTAGACGAAAAAGTTGATTTAGTGTGAATGAAACGAATTGAGATGATATCTTTAAAATAAGGAATGTTTGATGAGATAGGTTCGGTTGATTCTATAGGAGTCACACTTAGGTTGAAGGATCATCCATGCCAAAGCCATAAATCTAGACAGCTGTGGTTGTGATGATTTCTTCAAAAACCACAACTATTACGAAATTATGAATGAAATAATTCTGCAAATTGGAACACAAACACGAGAAATCAATTTGTTCGGTGAAAATAACACCAAACTATAAATTCTTGAAATACCACCGAATTGAAAAGCATCAATTAGATGTAATTAAGAGCGGTGATCGTTGATTGAATGAAATTGAAGTATGGATGAGTGATGAGAGGGAAATTATAAGGGTGCAAGTGGGTTTAGTGTTTGAGAGATTGGTTTTATTTGTTGGGTATATAAGGCTTTTATAAGTTAAAACTTGGAAGAGTTAAGTAGCTTTATTATAATTATAATAAGATGAGTTACAGTTAGGTGCATGTTCTTAATCAAATTTACATAGTTAAGTAATTTATTTATAATCTTCTAGAGGATCTTGATAGTCCTATTGAAAGCTAGCGTGACCAGAATTGTTGATAGAATAAAACACTGTTGAGGAAAATAAATAAATTGTTTTTAAAAAAATTGGCCAAGTAATGGAAACATAAGGATAAATGACATACGGGTTTACATTTGCTTTAGCATCCACACAAATCCCAAGCTCACGTTGTAATGGCTTCTACTCCGTCCGTATTTTATTAAAGGCTATTTTGACGTTTTCATACATATTAAGAAATGTATTTAATTTTACCCTCAAAAGAAATGTAGTTAATTTTGTATTGGAAAGATAAATTATGATAGTAATAAATGGTAAATGGTATGATAGTAATATTTTATATGCATGTGAAGTACTGTTTTTAAGCATGGAAGAAAAGTAGTGACGGAAAACATTTGAGACTCAAACTTGCTGAAAACTTGTAGAGGGATTATAAAGGAAATTTGTGAAATATATAATCCTAACGGTTATTTATATATTATATTACTATAGAAAAGCTATTTTTTATAACTTATTTATTTTTTTTTTATTCTGTATACAAATGTAAGGAAATGTATCAACTAGGTGCAAGGTTGGATGTGTACCGTTTCAGAGAACAGTGGCCGGAGGAATAACAAGAAAATGTGTGCAGCATTACAATGATGCAATTGTTTTCTTTAACAAAAAGTTGTCAATGGAGATTGATTCTTTTAAGCAAAATTTCTCAAGTAGCAGGATTGTTTATATGGATGTTTACAACCCTATACTTGATATCATTGTAAACTACCAAAAATAGGGTAATTTTAAATTCATAAATGTTTAATGGACATCCACTTTTTCTACACCCAGATTAATCACTTATAAAAATATGGTTAATTCAACTCGATGGATAATTAATTCAACTCGGTGGGTAATTAATTCAATTCACGTTAAAAATTGTGGTTAACCACAATTTTTAACGCAACCAAATTAACTATTTACTAAATTGAATCAACCATATTTTTAAATGTAATAAACTAAATGTTACGCTAATGTACAAAAAATGGATGTCTATGTATCATTGTTTAACCTAAATTTTCATTGTGTTTTAATAGCTATCACTCTCCGGCCTATAAGTAACAAAATATACGTCTTTTTGGTCCAAATAAAAAGTACATGTGTTTGAGCTAAATATAAATTGAATACATGTACTTTTTATTTATGTTAAAGGTCAGAGTAGTGCTATTCACACTCTAACATATGTTAATTAGGAGATCAATCTCAAAGCATTAGAAATATTACTTAATTCACCAATAGTACTTATGGAGCAATAGAAATTGAGTTTCTTTTATTATTGGATAAAAACTTTATAATGAAACTCACATGCAGCTTAATTGATAGTTTGAGTTCAGGAAACATGTACTGATCCTTAGATTTATTTTTGAACTCTCAGTGTCAATTAAGAAGCACCGGTTGTCGCGTTCATTCCATCTTTTACATATATGAGTTTCACTTAATTATAGAAACTAAAGTTAAAATAAGTGTAAGAGAAAGAAAGCAGAAAATTATCTAATTTTCTTTCACATATATGGTACAATCACTTTTCATAGTATTTTTTATTGGCTCCATTTCTCAAAAAAATATCTTTTAATGCTTTTGTAAAAGAAAGAAAAAATTCCTTGCTTTTCTCAATTGATTGAAGATTTAATATTTGGACAAAAAACTATTGTCAACATTAGGCTTTAAAGTTGTAGACCGAGGGTGTTGTGGCACAGGCAAAATCGAAGTTATTTTTTTATGCAACCATTTGGAACCCACTTGTGCCAAAGATTCAGATTATGTGTGTAACACTCTACTTCTATTAAAGCAATAAAATACGCGAATAATATAAATATTGAAGAAATAGACGTTACATCTTCAATAGATTTCCAACAACATGTATGTATAAAATTCCTCAACAGTCGCAGCGGATATATAACATAAATCTCCAAAAATATACATGTCATAAATTCATCATACATCAACATATAAAATCCCAAAATCTCGACATATGAACAAACTCTCCATAACATAACATATCCAGAATAATCAAACTAGAATAATCGTAAAAACGGACATCCTAGATCAGAGCCTAATCTAAGACATCGAGACATGAAAATAGAGGAAGCTCCCGCTATCCTCCAGCAACTCACCAAAAGCAAAACTACTCCTGCACTCCGTCTACCCATTCATACAAACAGGTAGGCGGTCAAAACCACTGGGGGTTAGCTTCACATCAATCATAATCGACATAAACAATTTGAACATAAATGAATCAATCAAGTTTCAATTAATTAACATGAGCATTTAAGTTCAATATACACATTCACATAACAATTCCAAATGTCACAGGTATGTATATATCAAACACACTTATCATCAAACGATCATCATTCACATGTAAACAATTAAGACTCATGTCAATTATGCTATGCGCCTATTCTTGACACATATATGCATGTGGTACCGAATCGCCTCAAGGTCGTCACTTTATGATGCAACAAAAACATCATATGTAAGATTTCACGTCCGTCTTACATTTTTGTCGAAGTAAAAGAGTGCACCCTTTTACAACATCAACAACTCGACATGACTATGATGCATGGACATACAAGGTAAAGACTCGACAATGCAAAATCACCTTATATATATATATATTCAACAGCAATATAAAGGATAACCTTCATTTATATTGATCAACTTCAACAACAATTGCATTATCAAGTATTTACGTCTACACAATCAACAAGTCACAAATCAAATAAGAATCACCATCACTTTACCATTATTCAATTAACATATAATCAATCACGGACAAATTATCATCACTCAAACTATATGCATTCACTAACATCGGCTTCATCATTTCATTCAACAACATCATGCGATTCCTCATAGTCCAAACAAAGGAGAAAATACAATCTACTAAGATAAATATCATTTTCAACACCTAGAAATCATTCATACATCTTCATGTAATCACACAAAACTATTCACAAAAGATTTGCAAAGTAATTAGCTTAAGAGATCATTTTCGGCAAAGTTCGTATCATTTTGCAAAACGAGCATTATCGACACTTTTCAAACCAAGAGAACTTATTCAAGTATAAAATCCTACGATTCAATCATATCAGCATGAACATAGGCCTCTTATAAGCTATCAAGTCTTAGTTCAAGGTTTCACCAAAGTTCATTTGAGAAAATCCTAAATTCGTCTCATAATTACTTAATTTAATGACAAACCACACAAGAACTCATTAGACCCTTTATACAAAGTTATTTCTTTCATATAAGCACCCCTGGATGGTTAGGATAAAGTCCCTACGCTTAGGAATAAGTTTGTAAACAATTGGATGGAAGAAAATTGCATTTCTAAGGTTTCTTGTCTGATAGAATTGTGGCACGTTGGTCTCCCATCGTGGCACGATTTTTCCAGGATCAAAAACACTAAAATCCTGATCAAAATCGTGGCACGATCATAGTCTGACAAACAACATCAAATTTTTCAACCTTCACGTTTTCGCGCGAAAAATTCAAATCGTTAATCCATTTTTGATGCCGTTTTCGCCTACACGTTCCTGACAATTAGCTTTATCTTAGTCTACAGAAACATTTGAGTTTCAACCATCCCAAAATCATTTTCTAGAACCTCACATAAACACTCATTTTCAAAAACGCTTAAACATCAACTTTTCACGAAAATCCCGTTTTCTCCCAAACGACTCGATTAACACAACCACAACGTAAAAACAGAAATTATACTAAGTCTAACTCACCCAACAACACCAAAAACTCAGTCAACAACTTTATACATCAAAAATTCATTTTGGTCCTTCACATCACAACTCAACACAAATTTCACCAATTCAAACAACAACTTTACAAAATGGAACACCCATGATGCAAATCAGCAACAACAACACATCCAATTCAACAACAACTTCATTTAAACATGAATTCATCACAATCAACAACAACAACACTAATTTATGCCAGTTTGAGTGAAAATCAACAAAATCTCATATAACCACAATTCAAGTATGTAAAATCAACAACAACAACTTGTTTGGCATCCAATTCACATACCCAAACATAGTGTCAAAATAAGAGCATGAATTTCATCAATTAAATTCACAATAATCACTTATCTCAAATAAGCACTTATGCATAGAATTAGAGAAGAGGTTACAACTAAGAGATTATGAATGAAATCTAACCCCCTTACCTCAATTGATAATAATCCTAGCAATTGAGCTCCTAGAATCTCTATCTCCTCTTGGTTCTTCAAGCTTCTCTCTTCAAACCCACTTCTCTTCCTCTTGCTGTTTCTCTCTCTACCTCTTCTCAAAATCTTATAAAATGAATGTGAACCCTAATGCTCTTAATGACTAAAGTTTAAATAGTGTCCACACTAATAGGCTTAAACCTTAAAAATCTAGTGGGCTCAAAACTATTATAAACTAACTCTCAAAGTTTCTATCCACTTATGGTTAAAAGTTATCGAATAATTATCGGTTCAAAACTAATTGCCACTATCGAATAGTAACTTAGTAAAATAATGGTTCTCACTTGAAACACCAAAAATAACCCTCACCATGAATTTACTAATTTACCCTTGCTCACAAATGACCAAAATACCCCTGAATCTAAAATGACTATAATACCCTTCTAACACCGAAATCCACTAATCCTAACCCAAAATACACACAGAGGCAATTAATTACATATAAACACATATTAAATAATTAAAAACAAATCTAACGAAAAAATCGGGTTGTTACAATGTGTTCTGGGATAATTTTTCTTTCTTACTTGTGTATTGCTTTTAACCTTTTATTTTTTGACCCTTGTATATTGCATCGCAATGTCCATGTTAATTGAGTTGTGTTGAAATGATGATTTTATATGCACATGAAGTACTAATTTTAAACAATAAGTACATATTTCAATCAATATTTGAAATGGTAGATATAGCTCAGCCTGATTTAAAAGGATTCAATGTATATATTATGTGCATTCATGTGTATTTACTACTTAGTATGACCTTTTTTTTTTCTTTTCAGCATTGCAAATTTTCTAGTTAAGTGTTTTAAATTTTCATATTCAATTTAGCACCGTCTTTAAGTAATTTAGAAGAAAATTCTTCATTTAATTGTTTATATCCAATAAGACTTGGTTGTTGTTGTATTTATTGATGGGTTTTTTTCGGTTGTTTTGAGTAAAAGATACTTAGGTTACGTTTGGCCCAACTTTTTAATAACTTATCGGGTCTGTTTGGTAGGACACCTCAATGAGCTTATAGCTTATAGCTTATAAGCTCGTTTGGCAAAAAAAAACTCTGTTTGGTAATGCTTTTTCACCATGAGCTTATAGCTTATTTCACAAGCTTATAAGTTATTTTTCAGAAGCTATTCCAAGTAGCGTTTGAGCTTATAGCTTATTGTTTTTTCTTCCACTTTTACCCTTACTATTTTTTCTAAAATCCCTTTTTACCCCTTATAATTTATTATAAAATTAAATAATGATGTATTTATTAAATGCAGAATACATGATTGTTGTTAAGATTATCTTAATTTTGGATTAATATAATTGTTGTTAAGAAAAACACTTGAACAAATGTATAATGCTCCAACATGATAATTGAAAACAGTAGAGCAAACAAAAATTTCCAATGATATCGTAAATTTTTGAACAAAATTTTATGGCTTAATAGTAACGTAAATTTAGTAGAGTAAAAATAAAAAAATTTGCTTAATAGTAGCGTAAATGTTATGGCCTAAAAATGATAATTGTTCTTGTTTTCATAGAAATTAGAATGATAAAAAAAAGTCCTTTTATGTCATTTTACATTTATCAACTATTGAACCGCTAATTTTCCCAAACACTTCAATTAGCTTATCAGCTATAAGGCATCAGCTATCAGCTATAAACTATAAGCTATAAGCTATCAGCTAGCTTAAGCTATCCGCTATTTTTACCAAACAGAGTCATCTTCTCCTTAACCAGAGAAGTTTGGCCAAATGCATTTTTGCAAAAGCTCTAGAAATATTAAGTAGCTTATTTCTAATGAATAAAACCAAAGCATAAGAACTTTCTCCAAAAGTTAATTCTAGCAGCTTTTTTCAATTGCACGGAGCTTTATAGCATTTCATTAATAATAACTTGTTCAATACAACGAGGTACATGATACTAGGGGGACTAGCTAATAATGGGACAACCTCCACTAGGGTATGAACTCCCACATTGGCTTGTCGCCTGTGAAATTCGACCGTTGAGTTTGTAAACTGAGAAGAAAAAAATCTTCGGCAGGCAGAAAGAATGCATCCAGTCTCCGTAACATCAATCATGTTCTTATGAAATGCATTAATAATAACCTTCGAATCTGAACTGAAATCAACATTATCAAAAGTCATATCACTCGGCCATTCCAATGCATAAAATAAGGCCAAGGCTTCACCTGATGCAACTGAACACATAGGTGATATATGAATAGATTTAGCAAGCACAAAATTACCTGTCTCATCACGTATGCAAATGCATATTCCTGTCCGGTTCAATTGGTGTGAGAAAGATGCATCCATGTTACATTTAAAACGACCAAGAGCTGGTGCCTACCATCCTAACATAGCCTCAGATATGTTCACCTGAAGGTGTGCATGCTGGTTGCGAGAATTTAAGTGATCTGTCGCTGTTAACGTTATTTTGTCGAGCTTATTGTGGTCTTTGTCACGTGATAGCAACAACATTTGCCATTTTCCAATCTTCTAGCATGTGAACAGACCTATCCACCACATGAGCAATTGTTTCTAAAGCATTCTGCCACAACTTGAGGTTCCGGTGTTTCCACAAACTCCAAATGGTACTTGTAAAACGTCGGGCTTGAGCAGCTGTCAAATAATGCAGCAACTTAAAAATAGCCTTAGTTGTTGATATTGTCTAAATATATTGCCGGTTGATCAAGTCCCAAAGGCCACTACGGTTCCATACCTGAACAACAAAATAACAATTGAAAAAAATATGGTTAAGGTCCTCCAGATGCGCTTCGTAAGCAACACAAGAAAGCGGGCACAATACCCCTTTGTCTTGAAGCCGAACTTTGGTAAGTAAGCAGCCTCTACAAATCCTTCAAATTAAATGTTTAACTTTCGGTGGAACTTTCAATCTCCAAATTCGATACCAATACCCAGAACGTCTAAAATGAGATGTGTCCATCAATTCCTCAACACATATACGATACGCGCTCTTGGCCGAATACACACCATTATTCTCACCTTTCCAAATCAAAGTATCTTCCTCTACTTGCTCAAATAAAGGAGTTGTCAAAATAGCCGTAGAAATATATGGACTGAACACTTGTTGAAAGACATCGTAGTTCCAAGATTTTGAGTCTTGATTGATCAAACTACTAACAACAAAATCACGCACAAGATGAACACCCTCAATATCGTTATCAATTTGATTTCCTTTAAGCAACCAAGGCTCATTGACAATCGGAATAGAATTTCCATTACCAATACACCACCTTGATCCACCTCGAAGAATAAATCGAGCCTTCAAAATACTCTGCCACACATAGCTTGGATTATGTCCCAAGGTGGTTGTCATGTAACTGCGGTGAGAAAAATAACGAGCTTTAAAAATACGAGACTAGAGTATTTGCTTCAGTCATTAATTTCCATCCCTATTTCCCAAGCATAACTAGATTAAACACAGATAAATCTGTAAATTCCATTCCATGACGGGGTTTTAAGAATTATATGTTTATGCTTATGATTTTTGCGATGCACTGGTCAATTTTACTGAATTATTATTGATAATTATTGTAGTTTAAAGAAATATTATAAAAATATATTGACATGAATGTTTGTTATATTGATTTTGCTATCAATTTAGAATATAATTTTTTTAAAGCAAGAATATAAGTTAATTATTATAAAATGGTATAAAATTAACAAATAAGTTAAATAAACTACTTACGTGTAATGCATGTCACACTCTCAAATGAAAAATAAATGAGGTATAAAAGAGGTAGGATAGTGAAATGAAAATATAATAAATATAAAACTTTCTAAATGGTAGAAGGTAAATCATGAAATTTGTATAGGTCGTTCAAATCGTTATTGTCAGGCATAAGAAATTTTCGTAATTAAAACATGCAACATTTTAATAGTTTATATCCTATAAGGAAATAAGAATATATTATCTATATCCTACAATAAATCACAAATTACTTTTTGAGAGGAATATCACAAATTATAATAATCGTGCAATATATTATAATTTTATTGAACATATGACTTTAATTAAAAATTACACACACAACTAAATTATTTTCTATTTATGGGAAATTTTTTAGGATTGTAAAACTAATAAAAAAATGTGGGTTATATCATCGATAGCTATTTTATTTCCATTATTTATTTTATTTTTTCTAGTTTCGCATCTCATTTTTAATTTTTAATTTAATTAATTAAAAGTGATAAATAGAGTTGTGGAGGGTGAGTTGTTATATGATTATGATAATAAGTAATTTTTTAATTTGATTAATATAATGAGAGCTTTGAAAGGATGTTATTATGGTAGAACATGTAGGATTATATAATATTAGAGTTGTGAAGGCTGGATAGCCATATGATTATAACAATAATTTTTTTTATTTAATTAATAGAATGAGAGAAAGGGAGAGGAAATTTGTTGTAGATCGTATAGAATGCTAATACAATTGGGATGGTTTGCCTTCTCCGATAGCTCTAGCTTTTTTTTTCTGATTAAAACAAATGACACATTTGTAAAATCTCGTTGTAATTAATGTATAGAAAGAAAAAACAAGAACATTAGGAAAATGAGTTTCACAATTATACAAAAGAGTAGGATTAAAATTGTATCAAACAAACTAAAATCAAATTAAAAGGAATGTGAAAAAATGAAATCCTCAAGAGAAAAAAGATGGACTAAGATTGTATCAAACATTGCAAAATGAAAACCAAATATTGCTTCTTTTTTAGTTGGCAGGCTATTAAAGTAATAACATGAGATAAGAATGAACAAAGAAGTTGTTGAACTTTCTCATCCAATATTGTGCTCATGCATCAAAAGTGTTGCCTCTAAAAATTAAATAAAAAATAAGTATCAACAAACAACAATAATAATATAAGGAAGATGGAATAATGAGATGATACATGAAGAGAGAAAGAAATAACAACCAAAGAAAAAGAGAAATATATTGAGAAATGAGGAAAGTAAACATGCAATTGTTGTAACAGACCGCATGTAAAAGGTGGTGTTCGAAAGTGTGGTATGATGAATTTATTGTTTTTTTTTTTTGAGGGATGAAGAGTTTATTGTTATGAATTTACTCATGTATACCGTGTATTTATGAGTTTTTTCGAAGAAACTAAATTAGCTCACCCAAATCGGCAACAGAGAGAATCGAACCTGAGACCGTGAGGAAGAGCACACTCTCAGGTCTCACGCCGATACCACAAGACCAACCCAAGTGGTTCCATGTATTTATGAGTGATGTTATTTGTGGATAATTTGGTCACGAGAATGATGAGTTAGTGGGATAATGAGAGGTTTTTATTTTATTTCTTGTATGTGTGAGTGACGTGAGTTAGTGGAGGATATATAAGTTATTATTTTTATTTTTTAATTTAATGATTACTTAAAAGAATTAGAGTTCTGCAGGAAATTTTTTATGGAGAACTTCTAGGATTATAGTTATATGATGATATGATATGGTATGATTAATTAAAAGAATTAGAGTTTAGGCGGGAACTTTTTTATGAAAAACTTGTAGGATTATAGTTATAAATGATGACGACGACGACTAGCTTTCAGACCGGATGATGATGATGATATGGCATGAACAATATTTTTAATAAAATTAGTTAGATTTTGATTAAAATTATATGTATAGTTGTTTGTGATTTCAAATTGTAACGACATGCTTATCTTTTTAAATTACGCCAACAATATAACAAATATAATATAATTTTTTTTAGTGACATCAACAATATAACATTTATTATAGAAAATTTTATTTAAGGGTATAATTGAAATAATAAATAATATAGCTCAAAAGCTCCTATTTTCTTTATAAATTGTTTTATATAATATTGTTCCTATGAAGTTAGGTGGTTCCTATTTTAATGTGATTTATATATTTTTTAATTATAAATTTACGTAATATTATAAAAAAGATAAAATAGTAAATAAGTTCCTTTTAATGAAGCGCAAAATTGGAAAGGAAAAATCCAAGCCAAATTCATCTACTTTCTTTATATATAGTATAGAATAATAAATTGTTTGATTAAATAGTAGAATAAACATTTTCCTATACTTATGTCATAACTATTTACAATACTTTTAAATAGCAACTTCCATTTCAATTTGAGTAAGAAAAAAAAATCAGAATCTCTCTTCAATAGTTTGGGATTGGATGCTTCACGAAATTGTCATCCGAGCTATCAAGCAACACGATTCGCATGACGTTAATTATGAAGATTGGAATTTGGAACAACAACAATAGAAAAAACGAAATTAAATTAGAGTAGCAACATTTTATTTAATAATAAAAGTCATAATTTAACATAAAACTATGGTTTAAATGTGTGTTTAGTCCCTGCACTTTTACTCAATTTTGGCTTTGGTCCCTGCACTTTTTTTTGTTTGGTATTGGTCCATGCACTTTATAAAACTTTTGGCATTAGTCTCTGTTAAAAAAAACCAAAATTAACGGCGTGCCACGTGGACCAATCATGACACGCCACGTGGCACACTAAAAGACATAAAAAATCAACTTTTTAATTATTATTTTATTCTTTATTTTTTAACTTAAAAATATCATTAGTCCTTACACTTTCAACATTTTTTGATATTAGTCCCTGCACTTTGGTATTGGTCCCTCATTTTTTATTTTTTATTTTGAAAAAACATTCAATGAAATTATTATGTTTTATTATATTTTGTTCATTATTTTTATTGAGAATAATTATAAAATAAAATAAAATTAGAAAAATCTTTTTAAAAAAATAAGAAAGTTTAATAAAACTTAACTTAAAAAATAACAATTGTATAACATTATATTTTGCTTACGAGTCATGATTTTACTTGTAATAAGTAAGTTTAATAAATATAAATGTTGTTTTCAATAATATATTTTAGTTACAAACATAGAATTTCTAAGATAAGTAAGATATTTATTACTACACATTTGTACTCCACATTGGAATTACTACACCTTTAACTCTAAAAAAAGTTTATTTATTATATAAAAAGTAGTAGAGGTAAGTAAAATATTTATACCCCTTTTAAAAAAACAAGCTAAGATATTTTTTTTAGGGAACAAGCTAAGATATTTATTGTCAAATAAAAGAGGTATAAGTAAGATATTTTGCTCTTTAAAAAGATTTTTTTAAAAAAATAAATCTTTTTAAAAAAATCTTTTTAAAATAAAAATAAAATAAAAATTATTGATCTTTTAGTAAGCTTTAATCAATTTTTTATAAAAGATTTTTTTTGATTTTTTTATGATTATTCCAATAAAAATCATGAACAAAACAATAATAAAACATAATAATTTCATTGAATGTTTTTTTAAGAAAATAAAAAAATTCAGGGATCAATACCAAAGTGCAGGGACTAATATCAAAAAATGTTGAAAGTGTAGGGACTATTGATATTTTTAAGTTAAAAAGTTGGATTCTTTTGTCTTTTAGTGTGCCACGTGGCGTGTCATGATTGGTGCACGTGGCACACCGTTAGTTTTGATTTTTTTTAAACAGATACTTAACATAAGGACTAATGCCAAAAGTTTTATAAAGTACACGGACCAATGCCAAACAAAAAAAAGTGCAGGGACCAAAGCCAAAATTGAATGAAACTGCAGGGACTAAACACACATTTAAACCTAAAACTATTGGCCTCTAAAGCATACACTGTGCTCGGTGATTTTGGATATCAAGCCATTGGATTGACGTTGAATCGTAAATCTTTGAACTACCTATCTTTTATATTTTGGAAGGGGAAGAGAGAGAAAAACCCTAAGAGATTAAAGGTCTGGGGGTTGGTTTCGCAAAGGGAAGGTTTTACGCACCCTAAACTGTTGGAACGAAGGGTGTTTCTCAAAATCACCTCTTGAGTTTTGATGATAACAAGGTATTAAAAATTATCAATTGGATATGCTAAACAATTTGTTCAAGTGTACAGGATCCAAAATCAAAGTACTATTCATAAAGATTCTGATTGAACAAGTCAAAGAGCAAAGGAATTTTATTTGAAGCTTAGAGCGTCTGGAAGAATGCGTCTGAAGAAATGCATCTGAAGAAGTGCGTCTGAAGAAACGAGTCTGAAGATAGAGCTCCTGAAGACACGTCATCAGAAGCAAGGTCATCAGAAGCAATGGTTATCAAAAGCACCTCGCCAGAAGCTACTTCACCAGAGTTGACAAAGTACAATGTAGGAAGTGTACAACCACGAACTCTGCAACCACCATCTCTGCAACTTTGTCTCTACATCAAGACAAGAATAACAGTAACGTTGCTGCAGACATTGTTTCTTTTCAAATGGAATGGATTTGAAATTAGTTCTTCATAGGACAATTATCAAATCAGGCAAAAGATCAATGGTGAAGAATCAAAACTTCAAACAAGACAAGTTGATGTAACGGCTAATTCTCAACGTCTCTCAAATCCTCTATATATAGGGATAAAGACTTGAAGAACAATATACATAGACACGCGCATATACAAGGCCAATACTCTCTGTGCAAAACGTCGAAAACAAAACATCAACAACTTAGAGAATTCTTTCAATTGTTCATATCTTAGAATTCTTAAGTGTCTGGAAAAACAGAGTCTGTTCTGTTTCGCATTGTATTGTGAATACCTCTGATTGTATATCAAGTATTCAAAACCTTATTCAATTCTTTGTAATTGTTAAGATAAGTCTCTTTCAGTAGTGATAGAGCAAAAGAAGTCTCTTGGAGTTGTCCTTGAGCATAGAAGTCTCTTTCAGGTGTGATTGAGCATAAAAGTCTCTTGGAGTTGTCGTTGAGCGTTGAGAAGTCTCTTTCTTGTGTGATTGAGCAACTTGTAATTTGACATTACATTTTAGTGGAACTCTCCTTGGAAATGCAAGGGGGACAGGACTACTTCCGGTTTATGGAAGGAACCTGTATAATTGCGTGTGTTCTTTCTTTCTCTGTTCTCTTACTTATTATCCGCTGCACTAGGACTCTGAACTCACTCAGACTCTGAACCTGAGAACAGTTTTTCAGAACGTAAGGAAGAAGTTTTGGAAAACACAATTCAACC
>Ga0228710_1006688_pt1 | contig 17359 bp, 7 predicted proteins | sample MedpolnodulmetaG_FD_177995 | JGI IMG/M metagenome (GOLD analysis project Ga0228710, IMG submission 177995) | Root nodule microbial communities from Medicago polymorpha collected in Santa Monica, California, United States - pink nodules | ecosystem: Host-associated > Plants > Roots > Nodule... | reverse complement strand
ACAGTCTTGGAATAATTGCCAATGCTCACACAGTCTTTGCAGATAAAGAACCTGCTAAAGCAATGTCTGAGCCATGTATTGAGCTTGCAAAGCTATTCTCAATAGCAGTTGACTTTCCAAAGACCGGTATCCCAGCCGTTATACCTCGTGAACTTTTCGCCAAAGAATATCCAGATTTCATGCAGAAGGCTGACAAAACAACATACAAATCAGATAATGTAATAGGAAAATTGTTTAGGGAAATTCAAGGAATTTCAACACAGGACGGCTCCATTACATCCTTCACACGGGAAGTGGCTAGAAAGTCGTATGATCCCGACATGGAAGTTGATGGATTTATGGATTATGTCGATGATGCCTTCTATCACAAATCCAATTATGACGAGAAGTTGGGAAATCTGATGGATTACTATGGTATCAAAACTGAATCAGAAATCCTTAGTGGGAATATTATGAAAATGTCGAAATCTTTCACCAAAAGAAGGGATGCGGATGCGATTACTATGGCTGTGAGGTCCCTATGGAAAGAGGCGAGGAGTTGGTTCAATGACGGTGGTACCGGTATAGATTTTGGGAGTGATGATGCATATGCAAAAGCTTCAGCTTGGTATTTTGTTACTTACAATCATAGTTACTATGGTTTGTACAATGAAGGTATGCAAAGGGACCATTTTCTAAGCTTTCCATGGTGTGTTTACCATTTACTTGTTCAAATCAAGAAGGAGAAAACCAGGATGAGGATGCATTCGAGCATGGAACAAAGTTTCAGTCGCATGTTTCGTCTTGATTGACAAATCAGCTTATAATTATTGAACTTCGAACGTAGATATTTATGGTAATGTCGTGATATACAATGTTGAGTTGACATAGAAGTTTCATCAACAATTTCCTTTGTATATTATGTTATGAAGCAAACTCATTTGTGGTATTAACAAGGGGTTTTTCTCTGTTTCCTATTTTGATTGTAAATATGAAGACTCATTAGTGGTGTTATTCATTGGTTTTATCTGTCTACTTATTTTCTTCTTCTGTGTGAAAAGTTAATTGGTACAAAGTTAAATTGTGAGGACTTACATTATGGGTACATAGTTATATGATTACTTTCCACCCTACCACCTTCAAGTTATATGACTATTACTTTCCACCCTACCACCTTCTCGCGCGCCTTGTGTTTTTTACAAAAATGCTTTCGTCATTTTCGGATTTTAGAATCCAAAATGAGTTTTTTCCTTTGTTATAAATGAAAAAAAATGAGTTTTTTCATAAATTCAGATTTTATAATCTGAAAACCTTAAAAAATAGGGTGCGCTCCTTGTTTTTTTCTTCTTCGGATTATAGAATTCGAACACCCCGTAAAGACTCTTTGTTAGGGGAAAAATAGTTCGGATTATAAAATCCAAACTGTATCGGTATAAATTATTCCGAGTCTGTTTGGAACATAGATAACCAGTTTAAAGACAATATTAATCCTCCTAACTCTCTTTCTAAACAATCTTTATTATTGTAGTATGAAATAAATAACAAAAATAGAATGATTTATAGGATAGAGAAAAAAAAACATTTTTCAAGAAAAGGATAATTAATATCATAGTTTATGTAGAAAAAAATGCTACGTTTATTTTAGCTTATCCTATGCAATGTTGCATAGATTAGAAAAACCCTATATAATTATTATTCAGCAGTAGTATTTGTTTCAATTACATGTTTCACCGAGTGGTGTTTCCGTCTCCTAATCCACTAATAAACGGTATCCCGATTAAAGGTAACCATTGATCACCTGAAATGAAGTTGGCCACCGTGAAGTTACTCGCCTGCATAGAATTCAGCACATGGTATCCTGACCACTTCACTCTTTTTCTTAGATTTGCTCCTGGTCCTGAATTCTTATATTCTGCATAAAATAGTGTATCTAAATTTTCAGACGACCCTTCCCACTCTAACCATCCTTCGGGACTTAAGACATCACCCATATTTGATTGCATGAAAACTACTCTCGAGTTTGGATGCCATGGTCTGCCGAGAAATGTAGAGGTCGATTTAATCGAAGGTACAAGGTCAGAATCTGCTGATATGTTGCAGAACTGAAAAACGAAACCAGTTGGCGTTCCATTTAATCCACCTTGAGCCGTGATTGTGTTCTTTTGTCCCGACGTCCCTTTTGTGGCCAATATTAGGCAGTTTTGAAAAACTGCAGTGGCGTGGCCAAAAACAAAATCGAACGTGCAGCTAATTTTACACTCTTTATAAAACTGGTGATTTGTTATGGCCAATAAAGTATCTTGGTAACCAAATATCCCAACTTTATAAAATACAGAAAGGTCGGAGTCAGATTTTAGTGCTACTGCTTGGCCATTTTCAGGACCAGCAGTGTTCTTGATAGATATGTCTTGTGCAATGAACCCTGAACCACTCACATCTTCATATATTAAACAAGTAAAAATTAATCAGAATAATAGGCATCAATATTAAAAAGGACAAGAGATTCAAACTATACCAATACACGCAATTTCATCCTTAATAATTGAGCTCTCTATTTTTTAAGATACAAAAAGTATTAGCAATAAACAAAGAAGAGGAAGAATGCACAACATATGAGGCAAAAGTCACTTAACTTGTGCTACAAGTTACATTTAGCAGTTTGAATTTCTTTTGTCATTTGAGCTTCGTTCCACTCACATTTAATTAGTTAGGACAGTTAAGACAACCTAGTATAGTCTACATCTATATAAACTCCTGCAATGTATATTTCTAACTAATTGAATCATATATTCATTTTTCACATTCAATTCATCTTCTTCATGATTGAGTTTTGTATTGAAAAAAGATCCTTAATCACCGGATACATATCAAATTCAATATTCCCATGTGAGACATTTATACTACTATTATAGTTTCTAAGACAAACATGAAGATAACAAATAAAAAACAGTCCTTCAAAAAAAAAAACAAAAAAAAACAGAAAAGGAGGGAAAATTCGAGTAGAGTAGGGTTGAAGGAGTCATATCCTTACCAAATGTAGCCGAGTCGTATGTGCATGCATTCAACTTATTTCCATGACAACCGATGCTACCCGAGATGATGGTGACATCCATTCCCACTTCAATCATTGTGATGTTCCATATTACGCGACCAATCACAATGTGTAGACACCTTTCTTTACAAATATGACATAGTAGCGTTAGATGCAACAAGTACCGCATCCATAACTTTAGTGTATTTCCCACTTCAGTCCTGAGCAACAGTGACATTGGGAATAACCTCGCCATTAGTTTTCTTTAAAGTTAAAAAGGAGAACACAACCACGAAGATGACTAATGAGTAGAAGATAGTGCCTAGTGGTATAACACCGAACCATAATAATGAAATGAAATAGTACTACGAAATTTGAATTCAGGGCTGGCCCAATGTATTTTTGGACCTAAACAAAATTTAAATAGAGACCTTTCAAGTGCGTTTAAAGAGAATAAGACAGAATTAAGAAAAAAATTCCATAAGTTTCCTTAATCGAAAGTAATTCTATATGATGTATGTCAGACATTGATTAAATATGAGTATAATTGTTAGCTAGAAATTAAACTTTGGTTTGTCACATTGGGAGAGTATATCCTATTTCGCTATAATCAACTTCGTTAGTACGTGACCTTTTTAATATACATATGTGTGTGTGTGTGTGCGTGTGTGTTGAAAATAATATTCAATATAGATATTATTTACCAATTGTTAGAGATCTTAAAATGACAAAATAATATTGAAATGAAAAAAATACAAATTAATTTTTTTACTTTTACAAAAAATACAAAGAGGAAGAATGCACAACATGAGGCAAAAGTCACTTAGCTTGTGCTACAAGTTACATTTAGGAGTTTAAATTTCATTTGTAATTTAAGCTTCGTTTCACTCACATTTAATTAGTTAGGACAGTTAAGACAAACTGGTATAGTCTACATCTATATAAACTCTTGCAATGTATATTTCTAACTAATTAAATCATATTATTAATTTTTCACATTCAAATCATCTTCTTCATGATTGAGTTTTGTATTGAAAAAAGATCCTTAATCACCGGATAAATATCAAATTCAATATTCCCATGAGAGACATTTTTTACTACTATTATAGTTTCTAAAACAAACATGAAGATAACAAATAAAAAACAGAAAAAGGAGGGAAAATTCGAGTAGAATAGGGTTGAAGGAGTCATATCCTTACCAAATGTAGCCGAGTCATATGTGCATGCATTCGACTTATTTCCATGACAACCGATGCTACCCGAGTCGATGGTGGCATCCATTCCCTCTTCAATCATTGCGATGTTCCATTTTACGCGATCAATCACAAGTTTCTCTGTGTAGACACCTTTCTTTACAAATCTGACATAGTAGCGTTAGGTGCAGCAAGTAACGCATCCATAATATTAGTGTATTTCCCACTTCCGTCCTAAGCAACAATGACATTTGGAATAACCTCGCCATTAGTTTTCTTTAAAGTGTAAAAGGAGAACACAACCAAGAAGATGACTAATGAGTAGAAGATAGTGCCTAGTGGTATAACAATGAACCATAACAATGAAATGAAATAGTACAAAGAAATTTGAATTCAGGGTCGGTCCAATGTATTTTTAGACCTAAAGCAAAATTTAAATAGAGGCCTTTTAAGTGCGTTTAGAGAGAATAAGACAAAATTAAGAAAAATATTCCATAAGTTTCCTCAATCGAGAGTAGTTATGGATGATGTATGTCAGACATTGATTAAATATGAGTATATTTGTTAGTTAGAAATTAAACTTTTGTTTGTCACATTGTGAGAGTATATCCTATTTCGCTATAATCAACACCATTAGTGCGCGACCTTTTTAATATACATGTGTATGTGTGTGTGTGCGTGCACGTGCGTGTGTTGAAAATAATATTTAATATAGACATTATTGACCAATTGTTAGAGTTCTTAAAATGACAAAATAGTATTGAAATGAAAAAAAAACACTAATTATTTTTTTACTTTTACAAACTTTGATTACACACTACTTATCTTAATTTATTTAGAACAACCGGCATCCAATTAGATTGATAGGAATCTGAAGGCAAAAGGAATTTAAGATTCAAATAACCAATAAAATAGATAACATTGAAATCGAACTTACAACATGAAGTATGACTCCTCATTTACATACATCTTGATCTTCGTATAGACATGTTTACAAAATTTAACATGCAAAAATATTTTCAAAGACAAAAATATGAGGCCTAATACAAGACCTAAAAAACTTGGTGGCCTAAAGCTCTTGCTTTAGTGGCAACCTTCTTGGATCGACCCTGCTTGAATTCAAATACTATGTTGTCCTTTACAATTTACACCCATACACACACATTTGTCAACCACGTCATATTGAAATTGGAGTTGGCAGCTAAAACAAGATTAGCTATATGTGATGTGATGTGATAAGTTCTTGCAAGAAATTTAATTGTGAATTACATTCATGCGCGTTTTCTACTTTGTTTTTATTGATTAAAGAAATAATTCATTTTTACATGTATTTATTTTACCAAGTTCACATTCATATATAAAATTATACACTAATGTAAGGCTTCCTCAAATATCAAATAAAATTTAAACAAGAAGTTTGTGATTAGTAAACATATGTTAATATTGATTTAAGCAATAATTCCTTTTTATTTATATTGCTAAGTTTACATTCATATTTAGAATTATACACTAATGTAAGGCTTCCTCAAATATCAAATAAAATTCAAACAAGAAGTTTGTGCTTAATAAAATATGTTAATATATTTTTTTTGGAGAAATAAAATATGTTAATATTGATTTAAGCAATAATTCCTTTTTATTTATATTACTGGATTCACATTCATATTTATACACTAATGTAAGGCTTCCTCAAATATATATATGAAAAAAAAATCAAACAAAAAGTTTGTGCTCAGTAAATATATGTTAATATTGATTTAAGCAATAATTGTTTTTTATTTATATTATTAGGTTCACATTTATAAGGCTTCCTCAAATATAAAAAAAAAATAAAAAAATCAAACAAAAAGTTTGTGCTTAGTAAATATATGTTAATATTTAATAAAACAATATTGATTTAAGCAATAATTGTTTTTTATTTATATTATCAGGTTCACATTTATATTTAGAACTATACACTAACGTAAGGCTTCCTCAAATATCAAATAAAATTCAAACAAGAAGTTTGTGCTTAGTAAACATATGTTAATATTGATTTAAGCAATAATTCCTTTTTATTTACATTACTAGGTTCACATTCATATTTAGAATTATACACTAGAGTAAATCTTCCTCAAATATCAAATAAAATTCAAACAAGAAGTTTGTGCTTAGTAAACATGTGTTTATACTAATTGATGACAGTCTTTCATTTCACATTTTCAGAGTCTTTTTATGATATTTTTGAGTTCACAAGCAAGCTTAAGCAGCAAGAAAAGATGAAGAATCTGAAGAAAAAAAAGGGAATCGTGTCACGATTACTGAAAAAACGTGTCACGATTTAGAGTTCTCAAGAATCATGCATTCGACATTGGTGAAAACGTGTCACAATGGCAAAAACGTGACACAATTATGGAAACCCTAATTTGAATGGTTTGTTACACAAGGCAGAAACGTGTCACGATTTACTTAAATCGTGCCACGATTTTATGAGCAGTTGTTGCCTATTTAAGCTGAAGACTATTCTGAAAACAAGGGTTACGAGTTGGAGAGAGCCAAGTGCGATTTTGAGACCTAAAGACGGCTAGGAGGGCGAATTCTTCAACCTTCTATCAGTTCATGTATGTTTTGATTCCATTATTGATTATGCTATTTGTAAACTCAATTATGAGTAGCTAAATCTCTTAGAGATTAGGTCTGAGATGATTTTTTGTAACCCTAATTGAACCATGTTGCTGTGGAACTCTATTTATTGTGAATGACAATCTAGTTTTTATTGAATTCAATTGTTCTTAATGTTTTTTATATCCTGATCAAATATAAACATGATTTAGTGAGAATGAATGACTACTGACCATAGCTTTCTACTTAAACCTAATTGAATTGTTCTAATAAACAGGGTTAGTCTAGGAATGGATAATCGTTTGTTAGTGATATTTGGTAATGTGCTTAAACCTTCAAAGATTATTAGACCACCTAAGGAATTAGGGGTTGTAGTTTGAGGGGAGGGTCCTAAGTCAAGGGATTGATTAGGGCTATTTTGTTAACTATTGTGGAACTAGAAAATCATTCATAAGAATAGGTGCAGTATATCAATTAGGGGAACATAGATGATTCGAAAGACCTGATCTCATCTCTCTTCATATTTTCTAACCAAATCTATATTTTCTAACCGAATCTTTATTTTATGTTATTTAATTTTATGCAATCAAATCAAATCAAATCTACTGTCTAGGGCAAACAAAATAATTTATACATCCTAAATATTTACTTTATTGCTAAATTGAGATTAACACAGTCCTCGTGGATACAAACTTATTTTATTACTTCGATAGTTTTTGGTTCACTTGCCAAATCTCTATCACTCCCTAATTAATTAAAAGTTTGACATGGACATGACACATACTAGACCGTGGATTGGGATTTGTTGCTGTAAAAGGAATCCCGCAGTTACACACAGTTAAGTAAGTCCAGACCATTAAAGCCATCCAACGTACCAGATTGTTTCCCTGATATTTTATGTTTTTACTGTCCAAGAGTGCAAACGACGTCGCACCAAACCAGATCAAAACAACTTGAGGTCACTCCATCGGCATGAATAATGAGTTGATGTTGGCACGACGAGGTCATATGGCAGAGGTTGAATCTTTCTCCATTGGTGTTGCGCCGTCGTCGACAAGGAGAGGTCGTCGGAGAGCACACAAGACTCCTTCTTCGTCCCTCTACCAGTCTCTTTTTCTCAAATTGAAACACCCCTACGTAGATTGAATTCCTCTTTTAAATTCATTGTTTCAGAAATTATGCGATGTTGAATCTCTCTTTTGGTGCTTCAGACAACCCCAATTTTGATTTATGTCATCAAAGTTGGCTTAAGACCTTTATTTCTCTTGACAGAATTCGACAGAGACAAAGAGGTTATCCAATACACCAACTCATAATTTGAAGATATTACATGGAATGTGTGTATTGCAAAATTCGAATTTATGCAGAACCATTGTGCAGAATTTTTTTAAGACTTGTAAAGTAGTTAGGAAGAACCATTGTTCAATTTTTTTAGTTTTGTATTACTGAAATGAATGAGAAGCACTCATGGAATCATTGTAACTCTCTTTGAACTTCATGAATTTGAGTTTCTTTCATTCATTAAAGTTGCTTCTAATTACATAATAGCTACACAAAATAACAATTAACTTAATACTAGTATATTAAAATAAGCACTGAGTTGCAAAATACATGTTTAAAATAACTACATTTTTTAATTCTTCATATAGCCTAAAAAATGCATTTGTGCTTGGAGTTGGAAGGTCTCAGGTCGTTGAATAATTACATCCATTAAGTGACCCATTCATTAGTGACTCCTGCATTGGTCTCACTCGTCTGAGACAATTCATATATTGATTGCGCTAACGTAGATGTCTCATATTCCATTTGACTTTGAGATCCAAGATTCTTCAAACACTTGTATTGTATTGCATACTTTTCATTTCTTTTGTTCAAGTAATGCCTTTTAACTCCAAAACCACAAAACAATGTTGAAGAGGATAGAAGGTGAAGAGGATTAAGAAAAGGGATGAAAAGAGGTACCTTATTGACAAAAAAAAACTTTGTTCTAAGTACCCACGCATTGACGTCAAACTTTCAGCACAATGTCTTTCCTCTGTTCTGATGTACAAGACGACAAGGTGGCATACCTAAGCAACTTTCTAGTACTGTTTTTAAAAATATTATATTTGTAGGCTTAAAACGACAACGTTTTATACAACTGTGTGAAACTTTGGGATTTTGCTACATCAGCAAATCCCAATCCCTAGACTGTAGACTCGTGTCACGTCTAACTTGTTCGCATTCTTAGAAACGTTGTCTGCAATTGATTGTCCAATTTGAATTACTCAACTTTAAATCAACGATCAAAATTGTTTGTGAGGTGTTACGATGAATGCAGAAGATTTCAGTCAATGTCGTCGTGTAAGCAAACTTCAGAAGAAAAAATTGTAAAATTGATAATGGGTATTTATTCGAAAGAAGAGAAAGATTTTTTTTATTAACTAGCAAAAAGACGGGCACGTCTTTCCACTCTTATTATGGCACTAACGTTTAAAAATTATGAACGGTGTTTTTTATGAAATTTTGATTTTGATTAAAAGTGAAAATATAAATGATTTTTGCTTTAAAATTATAACAAATCAAACTAACCATTATTATCTATTTCAATGACACCATCAATATAACAAAAAAAATATAATCTAAATTCTTAATTTTTTAATGACATCAACAATAATCTAATCTTTATTATAGAAGAAAAAGTTGTTTAACGGTATAATCTGAATAATGAAAAAGTAAGTATAGATACTCGTCTAGTTTGTTACACTTTTTAAATGAGAAAGGAAAAAAGAAATGGACATATATATACTCATATTTGTTACACTTATATTTGAATTTACACTTATCTATTTGTTATATGTGTTATTTGTAACAAAAGTCGATGGTAATTTTGGAAAGAGAAAAAGTCAACCCAAAAAAGTTGAAAGATGTTATTTTCTTTATTATTTTTTTGACAAAAACAAAACGATATTCATTCATTCAAATTGATACAGTACATCACATCAGATACGAACATCACGTAATCCTTCAAAATAAAAAATAAAAAAAATCACCCTCATATTCTCGCATGGGCTTTTGTCAACAACAGATTCTACTATAGACGTGCATCAGTTTACGAAAACGTCACCGTATAGCTTCACATTTTTGCTATAAAACCAAAGGAGATTCATTCATACCATTCGTACCAATCTTTTTGTTGCACACAACACAGTTTCAAGGTATCATCTGACTTCTACTTTCTATTCTCCTCTCGATTATTAGCTAGAATCATTTAATCAATCTTTCGCTTTCTCAATATTGAATTCGATTAGGTTTTTAGCTTTCTATTATTAGGGTTTAATTTTGTGTTATCTTTCTAATTCATAATTTTATCTGCTGGCTTTGTTTTTTCTTCTTTCGTGTGATTCAAATTCTTCTGAATTCAACCGTTTACTGTCTTAACAATCACTCATGCGAAGATTTTCTTCATTAATTCAATTTTTTTTCCTTCATATGTCATAAGACGTTCATATAAATTTTTACAACTGTATTGTGGATTGTATGATTCAAAAATCTCCTTCAATTGGGTTAGTCCAGCGATATTGTTTCGATCGATTCTTTGATTGGAATTTGGAAACTATTTATAGTTATAAAATTGCTATGATTGAATCAGGGTTGTTATGCTATTAGTTGATTGTTAGGAACAATTTGATGAAGAGGCTTTTGGAAATTGAAATGATTATGTTGATTGATTTCATGCATCCAGTTTTTTGTTACCTGTGGTTTTGTCCTCTTTGTAGGGATCATTCGATCATTAAAAAGAATTTGCAATCGATTCAATGGTATTTGTTTGTTTCTTATAATTTAGATGCAAATTTTCGTTAAGACCCTCACTGGCAAGACTATCACTCTTGAAGTTGAGAGCTCAGATACCATAGACAATGTTAAGGCCAAGATTCAAGACAAGGAAGGGATCCCACCTGACCAGCAGCGTCTCATTTTTGCTGGCAAGCAGCTGGAGGATGGGCGTACCCTTGCGGATTATAACATCCAAAAGGAGTCTACCCTTCATCTGGTGCTCCGTCTCCGTGGTGGTATGCAAATATTTGTGAAAACTCTCACAGGAAAGACAATCACCCTTGAGGTAGAGAGCTTTGACACCATTGACAATGTCAAGGCCAAGATACAGGACAAAGAGGGTATCCCACCAGATCAGCAGAGGCTCATCTTTGCTGGAAAACAACTTGAAGATGGCAGAACCTTGGCTGATTATAACATTCAGAAAGAGTCAACTCTCCATCTTGTGTTGCGACTTCGTGGTGGTATGCAGATTTTCGTGAAGACCTTAACCGGCAAGACAATTACTTTGGAGGTAGAGAGCTCAGATACAATTGACAATGTGAAGGCTAAGATACAGGACAAGGAGGGTATACCCCCGGATCAGCAGAGGCTCATTTTTGCTGGAAAGCAGCTTGAAGATGGTAGAACTCTGGCTGATTACAACATCCAGAAAGAGTCAACTCTTCACCTTGTTTTGCGTCTTCGTGGTGGTATGCAGATTTTCGTGAAGACCCTTACTGGAAAGACAATTACTTTGGAGGTAGAGAGCTCAGACACTATTGACAATGTGAAGGCTAAAATTCAGGACAAGGAGGGGATTCCCCCAGATCAGCAAAGATTGATTTTTGCTGGAAAGCAGCTCGAAGATGGCCGGACTCTTGCTGATTATAACATTCAGAAAGAGTCCACTCTTCACCTTGTCCTTCGTTTGAGGGGAGGTATGCAGATCTTTGTGAAGACATTGACCGGAAAGACCATTACCCTAGAGGTAGAAAGTTCAGACACAATTGACAACGTAAAGGCAAAAATTCAGGACAAGGAGGGAATCCCACCGGATCAGCAGAGGTTGATCTTTGCTGGGAAGCAATTGGAGGATGGAAGGATCCTTGCTGACTACAACATTCAGAAGGAGTCTACCCTTCACCTTGTATTGCGTCTTCGTGGTGGAAATTAAGTATTTGTATCTGCTGTGTGGTCTTTAAATGTGTGGGAGTCCTTGCAGATCCTTGGTTTTAAGTTTCAGAACTTGTTATTGCATGGGTCTTGGTAATGGCCCTTAAAACTTGGTTTGTTATGGTATTTGTATAATTCTGTTCTTACATTTAACTTCATGAACTATTTGCTATTTTATGAGTGATTGATCAAGTACTCTGTAGTTCTTTATCTGAAGTTCAAAATATTATTGTACATTCTATTTCATTAATCCTCTTTTGAAATCTGACGAAGTAAAATTTATGTGTTTTATTTATCTTGGGTGGTAGGTAACTCATATCGTAATTTTTTGTCTTGCAATTAATAAAAATTCTGGTAATACAAGGCATATGGTGGAGAATCAAAATGGTCATATCAAGAATATATAAATGACATGTTTTGGGAAGATGCTTGATTTAAGCACCTTACTAGTTACTATACCTTATTTCCACTACGATAAGGATTGTTCTGTTCAAAGAGAGTTGCCAAAAACGTTGGACAGGAGATGCAAACACTACCACATTTCTTGCCAAGTAGGCTATTCAATCAGATTTCTGAACAGAAACTCTTTAAATTTTGGTTTGGTTACAAACCAGATTTGATATGACATAAATTCATTGCTTGTGTTTTTTTCTTCTTCATCTTAGACCATCCACAATGCAGCACTTCATTTGGGTACTTAAACAGGTCCTGACTGTACATGTTATTCGTTTTATATTAATATTTGATAAGCACTCAATCTTTCCAACCAGCACCTCAAAATAATTATTAATTGGGTCCCTGCAATAACTTTATATCATTAAATTTTAACAATAATTTATATATTTATTCATAGTTATATTATTATAAAATATTGAAATAATTTAATTATAAATTATAAAAAAAGTTAAAACTTGAAAAAACAATATAAAATAAATGATGGTAAATCATTTGTTGTTTTGCTTAAATTCAATCACTATATGTTTTTTTCCATTCAGATGGGTAAATTATTTGTTTTTTTAAAAAAGTTTTGGTTGAAAATTTAATGTTGATTGATTAAATGTTACTCTTGCAACCACTATATAATTTTACTTTTTAATATTAAAATATTAAAATAATACAACAATTGAATAGAGAAAAAAAAAAGAATTAATTGCACATGTGGGACCCTTGAGTAATAGGAGAGAGAGGGTGCTATAAAAGCATCAATTTCTGTAAGCACCGTATTAATTGGTGCCACAATAGGGGTGCCTATTTAGCATGGTGCTAAATAGGGGAAGGACTCCCCATTGTAGACGGTCTTATGCTCTACAGGTAAAAGGGATAAACCTGATAGAAGGCTTGAGAACCAATATTTTTCATTGCATATAGCGGTAAGAGGGCAAAGAAAGGAGCTGGGAATACTTACCAGAAAATTCAGTGTTAATATTGATTGTATAATTTGTATTCTAAGTAAAGGCTACATAGTTCTTAACCTGTGTTGTATTAATTCAATGTTAGAACTTGCAAAATTCAATGAAAGGCTATCAAGAATGACAAAACTTTACTCCAAGAAGAGCTCATGATGATTTAAAAAAATGAAACTGCAGTTATTAGTGGACAAGAGACGGCATAGGAGGGTTGGAGGTTTTCTGTTTTGTTTTTGTGCTGTTGTTTGTTTGAGTTTTTTTAGTGGTGTTACGAGTGTTTTATTTTTTCTAGTGTAGCTTTTTGGTCACTTTTGGTGTTCCTCAAACCTTGCATATTCGTTTTCCTCTTACTTATTGATCTATTTGTCATTCAAAAAAAGAAAAGATATAGCTATGTCTAAAATCGAACCAGTGGTGAAAGAATACGCTCAAGTAGTGTTTCTCTGTAGAATGCTTGATTAATTGTTAGATGTAAAGTGCAAAACAACAAATTCTTAAATGGTTATTATTAACATGAGGAGATTTTGTTAGAGCCAATTCGCAAGTGACATATTTATAAAGAAACCCGAGGGGTTTCAAGTCAAGAGAGGAAAAGAAGGTTTGTAAGTTAAAAGGACATTGTATGACATTGTTCTTCATGTCCTGGCACATCAAGATCATCATAACCATCTTCAAAATCTTAGAATAAACAAAAATCAAGTAGAGCTATATTATATGTAAAGGATAGAAGTTTGCAGTTCTTGGCATTATTAATGATTTGCTGCTCCAAGCATTTGAGATTATAGACCTCAGTATGGTCTTTCTAGGATGATGGAGTTAAAATTTGGTGACTCCAAGCACGATAACAATACAGTCTTCACTTCGAAGAGGAAGAAAAATATCTTTGATTTGTTTTTGTTTTTGCATGATGTTAGATGCAGGGGCGGAAGTTTTTTGTGTGGCTAAAATTATAGTGTAAAAAAATATATTCAATAAAATTATAAACTATGTGTTGTTTCATTCAAAATAACATTCACTACTACAAAATACCTCCTTTAATAGCATTCATTTTAGCGTTTAATAGCGCTAAGAAAGCCCCCGCTATTATAGGTCAGAACAATATAATAGCGCATTTAAAACGCTATTAAATAGCAATGTTTCAATAGCGCTTTCAGAAAAGCGTTCATATAGCCTTATTTTTGTGCTATTAAAGTCATTTTCTAACAGAAGTTTGTTAGCACTTTCTGAAAAGCGCTATTGTAGCCTTTCTACTCAATCAGACTTTTCTTAGCGTTTTATTGAAAGCACTAATAAAAGTTACGATTTATTTATTTATTTTTATTTAAATCTACAACCAAAAACGCTATAATTAAATCTACAATCTAAAACTCTATAATAAGAATCTGAAATATGAATATAGAAAATTGCATTCATGATAATCTCATTACAAATGTCATAATATTAATCAATCCACAATTACCAACAAAAAAAACACCTAAAAGCAGCCACAATTACCAACAACAAAACACCCAAATTTAAGAGGACTCGTGACAAGCTATCCAACGGCTAGTTGATAAATCTACCGGCAACATTTTCTCCTGTGTCGTATAATATGAAACGAAAAATTAAGTAACATCTAATTTACAGCACAACCAACAGTTTAAAATAACTCAAAATTAAAAAATGCAAATGAAAGTTGTTGAAAAAGAAAACGAAACTCACTAATATATTCGACCATAAAGGTTGCTCAATCCTCCTCGACCTCAACTAGCTTGTCTTTAGAATAGGTTTCATATCTGTGAGTTTCAAAGGACTTCAAATATAAAAGTAGCGAAAAATTGAATTAGAATATGAATACCTATATATATATATATATAATTACAAATTAATTGTATATTTAAAATCACATACGTACATTTGTAGGTGTTTAAGAAGCAGCCTTAGCATGAAAAAGCTTGCCAAATTGTAGAATCCATACACTGATCACCAATTTACAATTCAGTATATCATAACTCACAATATAAATTGCTGCATTTCAATTCATACACAGGCAATCACATCTACCTCACAATTCTAATATCCCATTGATCATGTCTTAGAATTTTTATCATGCCCAAACTTCAAATGGTGATAGCATAGAATCAATAGCCCAAATTTAGGACATATTTCAAGTAACAGAAACAAATACAGAGAGCCAACGGTATTCCAAGTGAAAATATAACTGCCTTTAGAATGCTAGTAGTTACAGTGATAAAGTCTTGTAGGAACCCAAAGGCTAAAAGACAAGATTACCAGATCATAATATTAAGAGTAAGAAAATTACCCAAGCCTGCAAAAGACAAGAGCGTGTGCAGGCAGCTACAGCTGCAGACACAATTGTTGTTGCACGAACATTTTCAAGGCCAATGTTTTCAGCAAACCCAGCAAGGAATTGTTGAGAATCCTTGCCATTAATATGAACTAAAGTAGAGTAAGTCGGTGCACTTAATATAAACAAAATAATCATTAAAACAGAAGTATACAACATGATTAACAGCTGCTACCTAGCAGTAAAGAAAGGGACGCAGACGCATGACTATGAAGATCACACCTGCTGCAAGCATCTAAAACAAAATTAACTGATGCTCGATACAAGGAGTCCCAAATATTTGTAGGTTCAATAGACACTTGCTCACTAGAATTTCTGCATAATTGACGTAATTGTTCATGTGCACAGCCAAAAATCATTCACGTCAGAACAATATACAATTCAATATATCACAGTTCACAATATAAAAGTGTTTGCTCATTTTATTTTATTAGACAGAGTGCCACTGATTGCTTGAACATATCATACACTGCCAAAATTCAAGATATGTATTATTGCAAACAACATATTGAACAAGATAGTAGAGATCCAAAAAAAAGTCCCAACAAAGGAAGTTGAAACAGGGTAAAGATAACGGAAAAATTTCGGAATAAAAAAAACGGTAGCCTTGTTTCATATACAAACTTATAACATCCTGTGAAATCGACTCTGTTAAAATGCATCTTATATTTATTTTGTTTAAAATTCAGGCTCCAAAACCTCATTTTCGTCCTTGAAATTGTACGATGTTGTCAAGTTATTCCCTAAAATTAAGAAATTGACAAAAATATGCCTAAAATTGAAAATTGTTAGTCATTTTAGTTAACAGATATGCAAACTAAATTGGCATTCATAAGAAACTTTTTTATTGAGCAATTCATTTTAAGGATTTAACTTTAGGGACTTACGTAAAATATTGTCTGGACTAAATAACAAACAATTTACAATTTCAATCATTTTAAGGATTTAACTTTAGGGACTTACGTAAAATATTGTCTGGACTAAATAACAAACAATTTACAATTTCAATGTTCTTGTTAATTTCCTAATTTTAGGAATCAACTCACGAGAGCCATACATATTAAGGGACCAACTAGGACATTGACTCCTCTAGTTAGTACAAGAGCATACCCAATTCCACTATCAAAGAACTAAACTCATGATGCCATTTCTAAATTCTAATCCCAAACAGTGGTCAAAAATCAAAATGACGATGTCACCATTAGTATATCCTTCTAAACATTGATGAAAATAAGACCACAATCTCTAAACCTATCTGAGATGCTAAGCCTGAGCTTATGTGTGCCCATGATTTGTCTTACTCCCCTCCACCCCTCATCACCCAAGACAACAAGTTGTATTTAACTTCACCAATATTTTATAGCCATAAGCAAATCATAAACAAGATGCCATATAAGAATACATGACAACAAAACAACCAAACAAGCAACTATGACTTACCTACAATAAGATCCACACGAATATTTCTTTACATACAAAATAAGAAAGCAACTAGAGAGAAAAAATTAACAAGTGTTTTTCTTTGACAATCTAAGGCAACTTATTTAATATTATAGCTATGATTTTGACAAAAGATAAACTTTGAAATTTCAATAAAATAACGATGTCATCATGGTTTCGTCAAACTTACCGTGAAATCAAACATAGTGGACAAAACACTAAACTAAATTCCATTAAAACAAATCATATCATGTCAAATTGAATTTCATGACTTCGTGAAATAACCTTATCAACAAATTGAAATTCAGATCTTTTTCTCAAGCAACAAAGCTTTTATCATCCTCCTCTTCTTCTACTGCTATGGTTTCTAATTCTTCTAAGAGACAAAAAG
>Ga0228710_1006687_pt1 | contig 17359 bp, 6 predicted proteins | sample MedpolnodulmetaG_FD_177995 | JGI IMG/M metagenome (GOLD analysis project Ga0228710, IMG submission 177995) | Root nodule microbial communities from Medicago polymorpha collected in Santa Monica, California, United States - pink nodules | ecosystem: Host-associated > Plants > Roots > Nodule... | reverse complement strand
TTCGATTATTATGGCTTTTGTGTGTTTGGCTAGTGTGGAATGAACGAAACAACAGACTGTTCAAAAATACTGAAACATCCATTGAGCAGCTAATAGATAAAGTCAAATTTCACTCGTTGTGGTGGCTAAAGGCCAATAATACCACTTTTGTATACGGATCGCAAAGTTGGTGGTCGAACCCTTTTTACTGTCTGGGTATCGATTGACCTTTATTTGTAAATATATGTTTGATACTTTGGTTGCCGGGTTGGTGTCTTTAGTACAACTTGTACTGAGGATCGTCCTTCGCCGTTGTTAATATATTTCATTTTAATTTCTTCAAAAAAATAAAAGAAAAAGAAAATCAATAATAATAAATAATAAATAACAATACTAAATGTGATAGATGTGTTAGGTTAGAGATATACAGTAATGATAAACATTATGCTAGATATTTGACTGTGATAATCACGTTCATACCTATCCGAATATGCAGAAAAAGGTAATATTCTTTTCGTGGACCAAAAGAACATTTTACAAAAACAGCAAATTTTATATCGTTTGGAATTGTGTTGTTACCAAAAATTATTCTCTTTCCAAATTGCATTAAGGGCTATGATTCCTATCTTATCTAGTTTGGTTGTCTCAACCATAACATTACTAAGTTACATAATAACTACTCCCTCCGATCTCAAATATGAGAAAAGATTCATTTTTTAGGTTCATAATTAATGTATCTGCTTTATAATGTAGACCAGATACATTAACTACTCAATGAACCTAAAAAATGAATTTTTTCTTATATTTGAGATCAGAGGGAGTATATGATAGAATACTAACTGGTGTAAGTTGTAACACATTTTTAGCATATATACTAGTCGTTATTTTTTGCCTTTGTCTTATACACGCAGTCACATTAATAAACGCATGCATATTTATTTCTGATCAAGTGGTCCAAATTAACAGAACCATATGTTCATTTTCTTCATTTCCATTCACTAGTCGCTATTGTTATCTTTGATTCATGTGTTTATGTAATGTAAGTGTACAAAAAAGGATCTAGAGAGTTGAAGGGTCGTAATCTAGATTATGGGGGGACCAGAAGTATATATGTGTAGTACTCTTCTTCTTCCAAAGTTATAATCAATTTTATTTTTCATCTTTTTTCTTCTTAGACATAAATCTACTTATTTATATAACTAAAAATAGCAATCTATATATAATATTATATTCCTTGTACGGTGTGAACTGGTCAATTATGGATATGTCCAATTAATTTTGTAAAGGACAAAAGAGAACAAAATTTATATAACATGCATGATTTACAATCTAATTGATTGGAAAGAATTCAAAATTTTAAACTGGTTATAATTGATCGTTTTAATTACATGTTATAATTGATCCTCCTTTTGCATGATTTACTCAAGTTTGATTATTGACTAAAATAACATTTTATCAAATTCATCTTATATTTTGACCAAAGGATCATGACCATTAATTAGATTTATTTTTCATGAAATTGGACATGTACCTTCACAAAAAAATATTAGTACAAAGTTATTTATTTGCCCTACTAACATGTTTCACTATGCCAATAAAAATGGGCATATGAGGATTTTGATTCCTATACTGTTTTAATGAGTTTCTTCTATTTATTGTATACTTAACCAAAATATTTTGTTTTGTTAATCTATCACGTGATTCCTAGGCCTTTCGGCTAAAAAAACATTTTTAAAAAGTTATAATAACTAAAATAAATATCAAACTATTTTATGGAGTTCAAAAAATATTTTTACCCTTTAAGGCCAATTATAGACAAATAGGACCACAATGAAATTGGATCGTCTCCTAACACATGTCTTTCCATCCTCTTAAACACAAAAGAACAAGAGTATTACAGAGAGATATACAATCATAGAATGGATGGTGGAAATCAAGATAATAATTGAGAGAGAAATATAAGTGATGAAAATATTAATATAGTATTTGGGTGAATATAAGCCAAATTTGGCTGCAATTGCAGTTGTGATGTTACCACAAAGAATATTAACCTCAAATAGAAATAATTGACTTTGTGACTCCATACAAATTTTGATCTAGAAATAATTGACTTTGTGACTCCATACAAATTTTGATCTCCCTATCAATGCATAGTTTAGAGAAATAATGGTATATATTTAAGGTCAGATAATTTTGAAATTTCTATTAGCGAATTTAGGGTGTGCTCTGCGGTAGGAGAATTAATTTTGGTTAAAAGTAATTCTGAATAAAAGTGATTTGTGTTTGGATGCATTCATATAAAAATTGAGTTGAACTATAAATTTATGTGTGAAAATCAATTCTAAAACCAAGCTACAAATCTTAACTTCAAGTACAATCAATTCTGGAGGCAGAATCAATTCTACTCGACATGAATCAAACAGGTCAGAATCAATTCTACACCTCCAGAATCAATTCTAACCCCTCTAGAAGGAACCAAAAATTCACTTAATCTTTATTGTTTGCTTCTTCACTAGTCCATTTTCCCTTCTTTAAGGTACAAGTTAACAACATGATGTATGTTGTTATTAAATCATGCAGCCTTCTAAATATCCTCAGGAATTTATACAAGTAGGTTTGAATCATAAAATAAAAATCAATAGAAGTCATAAACAAATTTCTCAAAACATGCTTCAAATGAGCATATCCTAAACATGTCAATTCCATATTTGACCCTATCTGACCATAGGGTGAGTAAATCTACTCTCTTTTTTGTTACTATCGAGTTAACTACTCTAAGTGAAATAGACTACAAAAACAATGTCCTCATAAGTTTAACTCAATTAGTAGAGACAATGCATAAAATATGCAAGATCCGAGGTTTGAACCCCGGCCACCACCAAAAAAAGACTACAAAAACAATATATTGATATTTCTCTCAAACTCACTTTAAAGGAGGTAGATTAGTGAAATCTGACTCCTAATACTTAATAGTGTAGAATGAGAAAAGTTGTTATTAAATGCATTACAAATCACAAGTGTGTTGAAATAGTTTTCTCACTTAACTCTCTCAAAACAAAAAATATATATTGTTTATTAAAAAAATTACTTGTCATTTTTAAGTGTTTGTTTAGTATTTTTAGAAAAATCATTTTATCAAAAAAAAATAATCTATTTTGACTCATAAGTTATGATATCAGATCAGCACTAACAATAGAAGATAAGCAGGAAAAAGGTACGGAATAATATTATAATGTCCAATTTGAGGATACAAAAACATGAATCTCCAAAGTAAACAAGAATGGTGATAATGTTACAAAGGTTAGAATCTATTGTTACATAGAAAAAGATGGTGGTTGGTGGATGAAGCAAAAACCAAAAACATAAAAGGGGAATGGAATTACATGCATGTAATTCCAGGTAAAAAAACAACATTGTATTGTACAACAATGGTACACCGGCCAGGTCAAGGTCACTTCCAGAGCTTGACAAACCTGTCATGACTGGCAGAAGCGACCAAACCGTTTACAGTTGATACAGCCAGTGCAGCAATAAGACCGTCGTGAGCAGACAGAGTCATTGTCTTGTTCTCGGTCATGTTCCACAGCTCCAATGACTGCAGATCATAGTAGAAATGGTGTAATTTGTGTTAATGTTTCAAAAGTAAATACATGTTATTTGGTGAAAAAATCCATTCTAATAATTATAGCTAAAATCAAATCAAGTTCACTCAAAATCCAACCAAATAGAGTAGATTTCTGAACACAATTTATACAAAAAAGGATTTCAAGATCAAAGTGATTCCTATACTATAAGTTTTACCTATAAATCAATACCAAAAAAACTGTGAATCCAAACATACTCAAAAGGAAGGAAAAAAAAACAAAGGGATGTAGACTTGCCTGGTAACAGCCAATGACCAACAGTGAAGAATACGTTGGATGAAAAACGCACGAGTGAAACTTATTTCCGTTACAGCTAAGCTCATGAACACATTCCCCTTCACTCCCAGATCCAAGAGTCCAAACCCTGACAGAGTCCTCACTGACAGATGCCAGGAACTCTCCAGAAGGATCCCAACAAACAGAATGTATTAACTTTGTGTGACCCTGCAATTCATAGGAACATATTCCGAATAGTAAAATCAGCATGTTCCCAAGAAGAGTATGAAAAAGACTACATAACATCACAGTTGAAGTGACCAATACAAAATATCCAGGCAACAGAGTTGTTCGGTAATACATATATAACACTGCCAGAAGTGTTTGATTCTTACTAAAAGTATGAGTAGTTTTTCTTTTCTTAGACCTGAGTCAAAATACTATAAATTATGGCTAAATGAGTAACCTTCACCTACATGGAATCATACATGTTTTTACGTTACAGCTATACACCGGTGTAACATCTGGATAGTGTTGCACCACTCTGCATATTTTACAAAACTCACTATTTGATTGATAAGTTTATATCATTTAGATAATCAATGTAAATTCTAAGTAAATCTAAAATCATTTGAAATGTCATTCAGGTGCGTCAAAATCAATGTTTGCAAATAATGAAGGGAAAAATTAGCTTTAACAGACATGATATAATTATATAGTGAACTGTATGAGTGAAATATGTTATCCTTCCACCTGTACCCACCTTCAAACATCTTGTAATAAGCTATTATCTTACTAACTTAAGAATTACCTAGACACGGGTGGGATCTTTACCTTAAATGAAATTCAACAATCAATTTATTTAAATTGGTTTCTGATGTTAACCAGATAGGATGGAAAATGTTCCAGATTTGAGACGAAATGCATATTTCATTGAAAGATTTTATCCTAAATCCAACAAAAAGACTTTTAAGATTTCTATTTGAACCAACCTTTAGAGAATATCGGCATGCTTGTGTCTCAACATCAAGTATAGAGACAACGTTCTCTGCAGCTGCAGCAAGGAATCTCCCTAGCCGAGGTTGAAATCTCATCTGTGCCATGCCACCCTAATTGGTGAAAAAAATATAAATTTCAGTTTCAGCAAAATGGAAATGAATACTCTTTCACCTCAATACGCAACTACTAAACATACAACTGTGAATGAAGTGAGATAATACTAAAATGCTACCTTTGACACTCTAGCACAACTGCCATTGTTAATACTCCAATATCTTATCTCGCCATCAAAATCACAAGAGCAGATAAGGTCATCTTTATTAGGATGAAAGTCTAGTGACATAACAGCTGCAGAATGCCCAGTGAAGGTACGAAGCGAATACCCAGGCTGCATTGGTAATTACAAATAAGCATTAAGCATATGTAGAATAAAAAAGAGGGGAAAAAAAATCAAATCAAAATTTATATATAGGAAAACAAACTATCATAATCATTAGCAACTTACGACCTAACATCAACTATACCTGTGATAATATAAAGAATGTTCCCAAACCTTAAATAAACCTAAATGAATGAACCTAGCAATCAAAAGTTTGTGCATAGATCAAACGATCTAGGACATTCTAATTCATGATGCAGTTGAACATACATGTTGGTCACAATAAACTATCCATAAACTTCTATTATCTACAGCTACTTTCAACAAGACATATTTTTAAAACTGCAGATGAGCCACATTTTAAAGGCGGGAAAAGACTGTAATTGTGGACTGCACAGTCAAGTTACTTCAAATATAGATTTAGAATATACGGAAACCATTTATCTGTACAAGATTCGATGAAAACAGAAAAAATCAACTAACATTGTCAACATCCCAAACCCGGACAGTTTTGTCGTGTGAAGATGTTGCAAGACGAGGCATGCTTGGACTGAAACGGACATCAGTGATTAAAAGTGAATGTTCTTCAAGGGTAGCTTTCTGCTTTAGAGAATCTGTGTACCATAAAACAACCTGCATTGTGAAACAAAGGAAACGTCACAATCTAAGTATAAACATATTAAATGATACAAAAGTTCTGGATTTTGTTTTGCAATTTTCAAGCAGGTCAATTACACATGTTCAGTGCAAATTTTTAGAAATCAATTAAACAGAGAAAGCATTAAAACATGCTTTTCCGGAGCAATGAACAAACCTTTTTGTCATGACCACCACTTGCAAGCAATTTTCCGTCGGATGAGAAATGGCTACAAACAACTTTATTTGTGCTTGCACGAACCGAATTTACTTCAGAAAATGTGAAACCTAGAAATAAAGCAAACTCATGCTATCAGTTTCAAAATCAATTATGAATCTCCTTTTTATGAAAGTCAACAAATTCAAAAGCAACATTACATCTTCAAAAACAAAAGATTATATCCCTTTCTAACTGATATCACTAAGAATATTGTTCATGTATAACAGTTGGGAGAAAATTCCGGGGGAGGGGGGCGCAAGTTAGCGAGAAGGGGTTCCCTCAACAAAAGTTGAGGGGTTATTGGCCAGCTTAGCTTTTGCTCCTTAGATGTTTTCGTTTTGTTATTGTTTGTGTAATCCTTTTATGTTGCCAATCCCCCTAGTGGAAAAAGGCTTAATTTGTTGTCACTGTTGTATTTTCCTTCTACGCTAACACTGATTCCTTTCCTTATCAAAATATTAGATGATTAAAGAAGCGAATCAGCATCCTGATTGCTAGCGAACAATCAGTAATCATCATAATCAAAGTTGAATATAAATTTTAGTTTAATTAGCTAAAATCCTACCATTCTCCTTCAAGCTTGAGCTTACTAAACTTTTGGCTTGTTATATAAACCCAGCCAAAGCTAGTCAAACAGACGCAGCCAAGAACTCACCACCATCGAAGAAATGAGACAAAGCAGATCCAAACCAGGAAAACATCACCAAAACAAGGCAAAAACGCAACCAAACAAGAGAAGATGCTATTGATTGTAGATATATTGTATTATTGTATATTTATTATGCAGCTACTTTTTTCAATTATTAGGTTATCATAGTTCTCTAGCTGGTGATAAGGACTTGGGTATTATGGGGAGTCGCAAGTCCCACATCGAATAGTATGGGATGTTCGGTGGAATATTTAAGGGCCTTGGTTCCTCCCCCTTTAATAATTATTGTTTATGACATTTTATATAAACTTGATTGATAGTTGAATTCAAATACCATATTATTTATGCAGTTTATTACATTTAAATTTATTTTGAGCCAAGCCCATAACTAAACTATAAGTTTTTTTGGTCAAACCTACTCCAAGTCTTCAAGTAGTTTTTTTTATGTAAAAAAAATCACAAGCTGCAGCTCCAGTGAGCACTTAAGTTCTTTGCGGGCCAAGCCCAATATTAAATAACCCTGAGTATTACTTGCCTACTGTTTAGATATTTTACAAGCCACCGCCGCCGCTAGGGACCAAATCTTCATCACTCCATCTTTGTTTCTGCAATCTTCGTCGCTGCATCTTTTATCACGTCGTTTCTGCATCTTCTTTGTCGCAAAAGTTTTTTTTGTAGAGTACCTAGCTGCACCGAGCCGTACCAGAGATGAGCATCAAGTGCAGAAAAAAAGGTATGTACTCAGTTCGTACTTTACGAGAACCCATATCCGGTATGTATCCAGTATGGGTACTCCTCCATTTCTGTCGTACCCATGCTTCAGAGTTAGATACATATCAATTGGTATCAGATCTGGTTGTCGGTGGCTCGGAAAGGGCTGCCTACAGAGGGGGCTAACCCGAAAAGATAAGTAAAGTGTCGTAGAGAGCAGATGTATGAATGTCGGCTCTCGAGTCCCACATCGAGTAGTATGGGATACTCGGTGGAGCATTTAAGTGGTTTTGTTCTCCCCCCCGATAACTAGCTTTTAAGTGAGGGTTCCAAAAGTGCTTAAATACTTATTAGTTCGTATCAGAGCTCTCTAGTCTGTTTCCTCGCTTTCAGCTTTTATTTCACTCGTCTTTAATAGGGTTTCAGCTGTTGAGAGAATTACTCATTGTCTATTCATCTGGTGACAATCCGAAGAAAAGCATGCCATCGTCAGCCTCAAGATGAGAACCATGAATGGTCTTTATGTGTAACACAGGTTATGAAGATAAATTGAAGTTGTGTACAAATATATATCTACAACAGTATAACACAACTCCTTCATTAACCACATCACAATCAGCCATTCAGAAGGAAAATCCTAATGAGGTAAATTTAACATGTATATATACCGGAAAAATTTATATGCAAATGTAATGGCAAAAAAATAATTATGGTAGATAAAATTTGGTGTTTACTGCACCTTTGCTTACATCCATACGTCCAACTGGATCTCTAGGGTCTGTATCATCATGTGATAAAAAAGACTCAACATTATCATCGAGAGATCCATCTGCTACAAAGCGGTCCACATCTGCCTGCAATTCAATATCCTTATCATCCCACTGCCAAAACGGAATGGCAATGAGTCTACATGCAAGGAACTTAATATTCCTTCCATTAATTGAAATCAGATGGAAGAGCCACTCACCAATTGGTTTGAAGGTGAGGTATTGCCATCAGTGCTAAACATCATTAATGGCTTGGAAGAACTACCATTATGAGGTAAAGAAGGCATTGATATCACATCACCAGGCGTGTGAGTTGAGCCTGAGGGAGTTGAGGGTGCTGAACTCGGAGATGGTCCTGCTGTATTAGCCGTTCCTGAGCTATTGGCAGGACCAGAAGAAGATACAGGCTGCTTTCTCTTTCTTCCAGGCTGGCTTTTGGAAACCTTGAGTTCATTCAGAATAAAAAAATTGTTAGACACCCATTTCAGACTCTACATTATTTTACAAGTCATAAAATATTTAATGGTACACACTGCCCAATGATCCTTAAGATAAAGGAAACCAAGAAATCATGCATGGCTCAATTGCACGCATGAAATAGAAGCCACGATAAAAGGACTGACCTGATCATTTCCTCTAAAGGAGTTTGACATGCTACCATCTCCAGTGACACTGCCACCACCTCCCCCTACTTTATTATCTTGCTGATGCATGTTATGATTTGCAGACTGAGATTGCTGATTTGAAAGAGAATGCTGTTGTTGAAGTTGCTGCTGTTGTGGATTGGCATTCTGCTGTTGTTGATGTTGTAACTGAGCAAGTTTCAACTACATAAATACAAACTTTTCAACTCGCGAAACATTTTAACTCAAAGGACTTTTTAAAAAGGGCAATTTAATGAAAAAATTCAACATCTGAATTATTATGAAAAGATAAATTGTGAGAACAATTACCTTCATTAGCATATCTGTATCCCCACGAGGAAATGGAGGACCACCTGCTTGGAGGGGCGATCCAACATTTGATACTACATCACCAACAGGATTTGAAAGGCCATCCTTACCTACGCCCATATTTCGAGTATTCAGTAGCATTCTGAGTCTTCTACTATCATCACTGGCAGAAGGTGATGCCAGGTTTTGCTGAGCTAACATAAGTTGTTGCTGATGTTGTTGTGTCAACATTGGAAGTTGATGAAAAGGCTGTGGACTCTGTATGAAAGGTTTTTGTTGCTGGAGTAAACCAGAACGAAGATGCTCCAAACCCTATTACGGAAAGGAAAATGTTAAATAGTGATACTTCATAACTCAATTGTTTAGTTTCATCATTTATTAGATACAAATATTGGGAATACCCAAGTCCCGCAATGAGAGTAAATAAGGCCTAAAAAGAGTATAAAAAGTGGGGTGCCACCCCTCACCTTACAAGCCGGTTTTGTAAGAATGATTTAGACCCAATATAAAATGGTATCGGAACATATTCATTTGGATCGCCCACCAAATTACCGACGCACTAGGCGTGATGGCATGTATTGAGAAAAATCTAAGTTCCACATTTATAAGGAGCAAAACCCATCACTTACAAGTGTAGTAATCACTTACAAGTGTAGTAACGATGAGTTAGGCCCAATATAAAAACCTAATAACAGAGAACTTAATATGATAATTGCTAGACTCTTCAGATAATAGGCCACCATTTCAATCAGACAAGGGAGATTTGGTAAGGTTAACAGATACAAGCATAGGAGGGCTACTTCATCCACTTGGTAATAGCCCAAGGGAAGGATACAGTTAGGGCAAAGACCATAGATTCCCTTCCTATGTACAACATAAAATCAAGAGATAAAAGCTGCTTCCTATCTCACTCCAAAAGACTCCAGCACACAATCACTTTGAATAATGGTATTTATATTGGCAGGTTTAGGAAAACATAATGTTAACCAACGGCAATAGTTAAATTAATATTTATTAAAATAAAAGGTTTACTCACTGTGAGTGGCCACCCTTTCAGAGTCAAATTGTTGCCACCTTGATTTGATCCTGGAACAAACAAAAGTACCCTGTTAACTTAATCTGTGAGCACAGATAATCGCAAAACTTCATAACGCCTTCGCGTTATATCCCAAAATATCCCCACGCAATAAGGTAATGAATAAATTACATAGAATAAAATACTATAGCATGCTTGCGAACCAGTTTTTGCAGTAATAACACAAACTAATTACATTAGAATAATAACTCAATGAAAGATTACCAGGAATTGCCATCAATGATCCTTCAGGACCCGCAGCTCTGGGATTCAATACAGGATTGATCTCAGTTTTTATATCCTGATTCCAAGTGGCAAGTCAGGAAAACCAGTAAATAGGACATATATTAAGAGTAAAGTGAACACTTTTTATGATAGCGTACCGGAGTAGACCCTGGTAGTTGCTGACTACGAGCTTGAACTTGTGGAGACATCGCACCAGCAGCACCATGCAAAACTTGCCTGAAATCAAGAAATTTGGTGTTAATACAGTCAACATCCATTGCTATAAAAAATAACACATGCCAAGAGAAATAGAAAATTGAACAGGCATTGTAGTTGTGGTGTCAGCATAGCTGGGATTCAATTATCATAGTGATGCTTCGGGGTATCAATTTTAGTTAAAAGCTATCAAAATTATAAAACAATTTTAAAAAAAATAAATAAAACTTTATTCTTTAAGGTCATGGAAGGAGCAGACCAATTTTAAATAATTGCCGAACATTCAGCACTCGTCCTCCCCTCCAAAGAGAACTATCTGACTGTTTTAGTGGTTAATATACAAAATCTTCTTTTAGTTCGTGTTGATGAAGTAAGCATCAAATTTTACTATTTTAGTGATCGCGAAAAATAGCGGTCGGTTCAAACTCTGCTACGCAATAGTGCTATAGCATAGTTATAGCCGCTATTTGAAAACATTTCGTATTAAATAACACATATCACAACACAGTTGCAATTTGTTCAAATTCCGCAACGCTATGTAACAACGCTGATTTCAGACCAAACTCACAACAACGGAAGCACCAAGCATTACTACCTTCTGTTTTGGGGCATAAATCATGCTAATTTAAAACCGAAAAAAGAAAAATCAATAAAGGCCAAGTTCTAAAGAAAATTACCCCGATGGCTGGCCAGTAGCTGCAGAAGACTTCAATATTGAAGCATGATTTGGATCCAAGAGTTGGTCACCAAATCTTTGCTGTACGGAATAACACAAGATAGCTATGAATATATATATCATAAGATTAATAACTCATCTTGAATTTACACAACCGGAACACCCCTGTACCTTCATTGCAGCATCTTCCAAAGAATCCCTTTGAAGGGGAAGTTTTAACCTTTCCTCATACATCTTTGTTGCTATAGCATTTGCAGTGCTAGGGTTTCCAACTAATCCATTTGCACCACCACCATTTAAGAGATGAGCCCTATCCCTACCCTGTTGTTGCTGTTGCTGTTGCTGTTGCTGCTGTTGCTGCTGATGTTGCGGCTGCTGCTGCTGCTGCTGCTGTTGTTGCTGTTGTTGCTGTTGCTGCTGTTGCTGCTGGTGTTGCCTCTGTAACAGCATCTGTTGCATCTGCATCTGATGTTGTTGTTGTTGTTGCTGCTGCTGCTGCTGTTGATGTGGTGATTGCTGAGGTTGTGGCTGCTGCTGCTGTTGCTGCTGCTGCTCCCTGGCCTTAATTAACTGTGTCTGCAAAAGGAGTTTTACAAACCGAAAACTTCAAGCGCGGCAAATATACTGTGTAAAATATAAAAATATCTATATCTGACTAAAATAGTTACCCAAATTGAAATTTCTTATTCCTAGGCAAAAAAAAAAAAAGTACATAATTTATGCAATTTAACAAGGCATGGAAAGTAGGCTTTTATACAACATTGCGTGTTTGACATGAAAGCTAGCATGGAGTGGCTTTGCAAAAATATAAAAACAAATCGGTACACTAAAATAAAGACAAGAGATCAAAAGTAATATAAACTGTCATCATAAATTCGAGACACGTTAAGTAACAAAGTAACCAACTTCTCCTTTTTTTTTACTAGCTTTGCATTCAAAGTTACCATGCCATTGTAGTTTTACATGACAACGCAAAAACAATTTTCTCTGCAATTTTTGATTTAATCAGTAAAAGCGAGGACATCATAAACCACTAAATAGTCATAATCACAAGTAGACAAATAATCACTTTTCAAATATGATTCATTCTAAAATCCTGTCCAATAAAAATTGATTATTAAGAAATGATACCAACTTCCCCTAACAGCTAAATGACGCATAGAAACGACAAATCGAATAATTTGAAAGTTAAGATGCACAATTTGGAGGTTACGACACGTCAAATATACAAGATTCCTTATTCCTTATTTAATAATACATGAATAGATTCAGCGAAAAAGGTAACCAACTTCCTTATTCGATGCCATGTTTTATTCGCTGAACTTCAAGTGCAATCACGCAACTCAGATTCAACAGACTAGAAGTAATCTAAATACGGAAAAAACAACGTGGTTTTTACAAGTTACAACCAACCTCAATATAAGACGCGGCAACTTCCGAGTGCTTCTCGTTCGTCCTGGCAATGAATATGTCCCAGAAAACTGACCACCACTCAAACAAAAATCCTCCCGGAGCATCAATAGCTGCAATCCAACATCACCATTACAAAAACAAACAAAAAAATCCAAATTAATAAAATGAACAAAACAGAAACACAAAACAAACATTCTTTGCTTCTAGGTTATAACTCACCAACAGGATCAGAAGACACTTTCCCTTCAGCTTGAAAAGCCTGAGCAGAAGCTTTCAAATCCCTCTTCACAAGGTAATCATGGATGTAAACATCCAACCTGAAATATCACAACACAAGCAAGCAAAAGTTACAAAATCAACTTCAACTTTGAGAACCAAAGCTTAGATCTTTACATCAAGTATATCACATAAACATCAATATCAACAACCCTAATGCAAGAAACAAACATTTCAACAACCAAATGTAACAATTTCATTCAATCTAAATTATAAAAAAAATTAAAAAAACCCTTTTACTTGCATATGCTAGAAAACCCTAACATACCCATCAAAATATTTCCACACATTCATAAAGAAACAACACATATAGAACCATAAACAATGAAATAAACCAACCCCAAATCATTAAAACATACAAAATCATAACCTAAATCATAAAAAAAAAAAAAAAAAAAAAATTTAGCATGAATAAAAAAACCCATTTTTAAAAACTGAAAAAAAAGATATAAAACTGAAGAACACAGGAAAACTTACATCTTATCAGCCTCCCAGTTAGTCTGAGACATGCTGAAAGAAAGAAAGGAAATTGAAGGGTATTGAAGAAATGAAAGAGGTTGATGAGTTTTTCTAATGAAAGTGAGAAGTAACAGTTACAAAAGAGAGGCACAGAAACATGAACACACAGAGGAATTTGAGTTGAGGAAGAAAAAAAATCGAAAGGGAATGAAACAGAAACGATTCTTGTAAGACTTAAGACACGGTAAGAAAAACATTGGAAAAATGTGTTTTTATATGGTCAATCATGACACGTGAGACTGATATTTTGTTTACAACAACACACTTCTTGTAGATCAATTGTCCTAGATTTTTGTAGTGGTAAATCTTTTTTTACTCGGTTTTTTATCTTTAACTAACTTACTTTAGTTTCACCATTTTTGAAGTACAAACTCGACATGGAGACTAAAATTATGTGATTTTAAAATAGATTAGATAATTTTATGAATGAGTAAAAATTGAGGGATTTAAACTACATTTAAGTATATTTGCTTCCCTCCCAACAAAAAAAAGTATATATCTTATATCATCAACAAATAAAAAAAAACATTCTTATTTCTTCTTGTATAAACAAAAAAAAAATTATTATTTCTTATTGTATTAAACTAAAGTATTTATTTTAAAATGTACTTTAGGGTTTTTAATTATAAATTATTAATCAATATGTTGTTCAAATTTTGACAACAGTCGACAATTTTTTATTTTGTTAGAAATTAAATCAAGAAAAATCTAGAAGACTTTAGAAGTATGATGCACCGCCTATGTATTTGCTTAACCATTAAGAAGTAAAAATATCTAAGTACTAGCACCACCTAGAATAATCTAGTACTGTCACTAGAAAAATCTAGTATGAACCGCCTCTATAGGAATAATCTAGCACCATCTAGGTATTTACTTAGCTAGAAAATTCTAGTAATTGCATTTACTTTCTTATGCATTAAGATTAGAAGCCTATAAAAGGCACATGCTTGTACCATATTGAATCATCAAGTCTTTGGCAATAAAATTAGTGTGTGTTCAAAGAAATTCTCCATTATTCTCTTAGTTATTACTTTGTGAGTTTGTGTCTCACTAATATCAATTTAAGTAGAAGTTTAGGATCATCTCTATGATATAACAAACTAATTAAGTAAATGTAAATAATATAAAAAGAGTATTTTAATCATAATATATGTATATATGAGTTGTTAAATAATAGTCTAACTACTTAATTAAATATTCATTATAAAATATGTTTTTAAGTCAACCAAACTTTTTAACAGTATGAATTAGTGTATTATAAAAAGCGTCAAACAAGATAGAAAAATTGTATATCAAGTAGATACGTTAAATTCTAAGTTAACAAATATTATTGACTGTGAGAGGAAGAAAAAATAAAGGTTTTTTAGTAGAAGAAATAAAATTATAAAATTTTAGGTATGATATTTGATGTATAATTTAGTGAGAGTATAAGATATGAGTTTATTTTTTTCTTTTCTAGTTTGGTTGGATAGAATATTAGAAGAGGAAAAAATAATTACTATTAAAAAGCAATAATGATGTTAAAGTAAAAAATAACCATATGGTATGAATTTCGTTTTCTATAGAATGAATTATTTTTTTTGGTATATATAGAATGAATTTAATTAATTTAATATTTTATTTTAATAATTCATTTCAGCTAATTTTTTAATTTACTATAACTAAATGAATAAGTCTTTCGATAACCAAAAAAAAAGTCTCTTTCAATAACGGAAATATTGAAAATAGACCGTATGAATTTACTATAGTTTTTTTTTTTAACTATGGAGGCTATATTTTTTCATGGGATACACTTATTTTTAATCTTTCACTTTCTTGCATTTTTTTTTCCTACCAAATGAGTGAAGTTCTATCTACAATCTCTTTTCCACCGCTCTATTTAGTTTGTTACTTTTACGATCATGAATTCAACTTATTTTTTAAATGCGTACAAGTCGGCATTATGTTTATAATAATAATATATTTGGAAGGATTCGTGGCTTAATGGCTTACCATTATAAAATACCTATAGTAGGTTGTTTGAGTTATCGGAGAATAAGTTAGCTACGGTCGCAGATATGTTTTTGTTGAGTGGGAGGTTAATTGTGAGGCATGGAAGTGGCGTAGGCGGCTGTTTGCGTGGGTGGAAAGGGTTGGTGAGAGAGTGTGGGGCGATTGTTTGTTATTGTTTTGCAGGTTAGAGTAGGTGATAAGTGGGAGTGAAAACTTCACTCATCACACAGCTATACGATCCAATCAACCTATAATTACTTAATGCAACTGATATTGTTTCCAAGGAAGGCTTTGATCATGAGTTGTGGCTCAAGGCGGTTCCGTTAAAGGTGAATATTTTTGTGTGGTGTTTGTTTCTAAATTGACTAGCAACGAAAGACAATTTATGTAGGCGACATGTCTTGGAAGAAACCCAATCTTTTTGCTCGACATCCTGTGGTGGGATAGAAGACAGAGACCATTTATTTTTCAAGTGTGATTTTTATGGTCGTCACTGGCTTTCGATCTCATGTTGGTTAGGAGTCTCAACGGTTCTCCTTGGGAATCTTCTAGCTCATTCTATTCAGTTTGGGGTCTTGGTGGTTGTTCTAAGAATTCTCGACTAGCTTTTAATATTATTTGAATTTTGGTGCCTTTTATTATTTGGAAAGATCATAACAGGAGGATTTTTCACAATCTGACTGAACATCTTTTTTCCTAGAAGAAAATGTTAAGCTCCAAATTTACCGGTGGTTGAAGTTGTACTTCATTCTTTTTGACATTGACTATCCTTCTTGAAGACTAAGCTCCAAACTTATGCAATATTATTTTCGGTTGTTTTTCTTTGCGGCTACTTGTGTAGCTAAGCCAGTTGTATTGTATTACAAACTTTAGTTTCCTCCGGCACTGCTTGTGCTTGAGGGGCTACCTCGTTTTAATATATTTCTCTTAGTTTCTTCAAAAAATATATATTTGTTCTTTTTAAGATATTATATTAAAATGACAAAATCAATATAAAAAACACAAAATATACCAATTTTAGTGATATGTGTAAATAATTTTAAAATGGTAATTTTGTCAACAACAAAAACAAAAATAAACGAATAAAAACGAATAGATGTAGTAAGATAAAGCAAGGATTATAAAAGGGACTAATATCAGGTTCATGCCTTTTATGGATATTTATTATAGGGTATGATATTATTGTATAAATATTATAAACTAGAATTATAATAGTGATACGATATTGTTGGATACATACATTTTTTTTTCAATATAGTTTGTACGATATTGTAACCAATATGCATTTGGTTGTGCCTTTAGAAAGAGCTAATTAATTATTTTTTGGTATTGATGTGAGATACAATTATAAATTGAGGCCCAAATCTCCTTTAATATAAGAAAAAAAACATGTTGTGGAAAACCTAATTATGCCCTTATCCCTTTTTAATGCAAACGTCTCAAAATTTGGGGTAAATCTGGTATTTTTTCTTACATATGTGGAAAACCTATTTATGCTCTTATCCCTTTCTAATGCAAACGTCACAAATTTTGGGGTAAATCTGGTCTTTTTTCTTACTTCCTCTTTTTGGATGACATCACTGTTGGGACAAAGGGTGTTTCTCAAAATCACCTCTTAAGTTTTGATAATAACAAGGTATTAAAAATCATCAATTGAACTTGCTAAACAATTTGTTCAAGTGTACATGATCCATAATCAAAGTACTATTCATAAAGATTCTGATTGAACAAGTTCAAGAGCAAAGGAATTTTATTTGAAGCTTAGAAGCGTCTGGAAGAATGCGTCTGAAGAAATGCGTCTGAAGAAGTGCATC
>Ga0228710_1006685_pt1 | contig 17359 bp, 13 predicted proteins | sample MedpolnodulmetaG_FD_177995 | JGI IMG/M metagenome (GOLD analysis project Ga0228710, IMG submission 177995) | Root nodule microbial communities from Medicago polymorpha collected in Santa Monica, California, United States - pink nodules | ecosystem: Host-associated > Plants > Roots > Nodule... | reverse complement strand
CGCAATCCTTGTCTAAATTCACTTGTTCCAATATCAAAGCTCCGCTCTCGCTTTATGAATTGATATTTGAGATGATGAATTAACAAATACTAACCCTCCGCTCTCGCTTTATGAGTTTGGCATTTGTAAATTCATTATAAAAACGGTGAATTAGGTTAGAAAGTAGATTTATATAAAATTAGGGTTTATGGCTTGGTTTGATTGAGATTACGTCATTAGACTTATCCAACAATCCCAAGACAAGAAAGGTCTACTCACTCATGATCATCGTAGCCATTGAAGAGGAGAAGAAGAACATAAAATAAATAACAACAAAGTAAAAGAAGAACTTTTATTAAGAAAGACAATTGTCACTATTGAATTCCAAGAACAAAAGATGAATTGTTGTGATAGCTAGCTACTCTATTTATAGCCTACAAAGACTTAATCCGTAAGAAATATAACAATAGAATGCTCCACAAGAAACCATGGGCTTTTAGGTCAGAAGTAGGCTAAAAGGTAGCTTGTCTGGAAAGCAAAAGCAGCTAAAGAGAGATTTGAAGGGTGGCACGGCCGTGCTGCTGGGGCACGGGCCGTGCCATGTCTCTGACTTTGGGGGTGACATATTTTTGTCCTATATTTCTTATTTTCATCCCGAATCAGCTCCTAATCCTCTTTCTTTTGCTCCAAGACTAAATCTTCAGATATTTGTGAAGGTGAGAAAAACCACAAGAAGGGGGGGTTGAATTGTGTTTTTGGAAACTTCTTCTTTTACGTTCTAGATAACTGTCCTCAGGTTCAGAGTCTGAAGTAGTTCAGAGTCTGAGTGAGTTCAGAGTCTATGTGCAGCGGATAAAGTAAAGAATAGAAGAAGAGAGAACACAAGCAATTATACAGGTTCCTTCCACAAACCGGAAGTAGACCTGTCCTCCTTGCACTTTTAAGGAGAGTTCCACTAAAATGTAATCTCAAATTAGAAACATCTAAGATTTCATATGAGAAATCTAAAAAATTAAAATTTCAACAAGATTTTAAATAAAATACAACGAGATAAATATTTTACAAAGAAAAACTAGAAAATGAGTGTAAGCAGAACTAAAATATATTAACCTTAGAGCTTATGGGTTTAATTAATAGAATTAGAGATATAGTAAAAATATTATACAAAAAAAATTGAATATAATATTAAAATAGGAAATGATAATGAAATAGATAGAACCTCAAAATACTTTTTAGAATATGAAAATAAATTAGAATTATATGAAAATGTTAAATAAATATAAACGAATTTAATTCCGTCACTGAAGGTTTACGACGAAGGATTTAGAGACCAATTTACCAAATCCATAAATAAAAAATGTCACTATTTCAACGTATTTTAGTAGTGGTTCGTACTCTTGTAAAAAGTGATAATCATTCGATTCGTACCACGTCTTGAACCGTTTGTCTAATTTGTGGAATTGTCGCATGTCCTTTGGAGGGCCTGGTATATCATGTTGCAAACCAAATTGGAGTTTGACCATATCGATTGCATCTTATTCAACTTTGTCAAAACATAAAAAAAGTTGTTGCAGTGCAATCCCAAAAGTTATGTGGCAAATTATGTGGAACTCTCATGGATGGCCTCTATTTAAAATGGCACAAAAGAGAAGATTTAATGTGCAATTAACAGTTTTGATATTTATAAATAAACAAATAATTAAAAAAATCAAGGACATATTACTTGACATTCTAATATGCGATCAAATTAAAGTTTGTATGATATAGAGTCATGGTTAGGATTTTCGTAGAAATATGAACCAGTTCTCGTCCATCTAACAAATTATATCAATGAATTAGAAACATAATAAAATTAAATTTTAAGGGAATTATTAATAAAATTTGGTAACCATACCTACATTTTTCCTAACGGTGGAATTACAGTAAGTTTTCATTTTTTGAAGCGATATAACTCAACCTACAATATCCCAAAACTTGTAGGAGAAAGTTACATCCAGCTAGGGCTTTTTTGTCTGGGTGTGACGCTTCACACATGCCACGATAAAGAAAAGTCAAAACTGAAGATCCCCGACTATATGTTCTTGTTTGATAAAAATCCATAAGCAAATACAACCAAGAGTTGTGAACAAATAATCTAGTTGTATTTGGGAACAATAATTCTCCAATGAGCCATCTAAGGTACCTCCTAGTATGTTGTATTCTTGCTTCAAGAGGTGAATGTTCATTAAGGTCATTGGAGATAAGATTGCCACCTAACCACTTCAACGAAAGAGTATTAACATCCCTCTCGTCTGCTGGAATCTCTATTCCTACTAATTGAAAACAAGTATCCCATTGAAGATTTGGCGGACCAGTAACGACCTGTCCTCTAATAGGTAAGTCAAGTAACATGTATACATCTTCCAACGTGATGGTGCATTCACCTATTGGAAAATGAAAAGTATGCGTCTCAAACCTCTATCTTTTGACTAGAGCGGTTTAAGATATGTATGTCCTCCAATATTTGATTGCTTTTAATATTTACTTATGTATCTAGTTTTTTTTTATAGGAAGCAAAGGATGAACCATTAGTCTATTGCATACGATGACACAAAGACCTAAGTCCATATATCTCAGATAAAAAATTATAAAATCAACAAGCGTATCTTAATCGCTCTTGTTAAAACACGGAGGCCTGAGACACATACTATTCATTTTTCAACTGGTGAATGCACAATCACGTTGGAAGATGTATACATGTTACTCGACTTACCTATTGGAGGACAGGTTGTAAACGGTCCGCTAAATCTTCAATGGGATACTGTTTTCAATTATTAGAAATAGAGATTCCAGTTGACGAGAGAGATAGTAATACTCTTTCGTTGAAGTGGTTAAGTGACAATCTTATCTCCCACTGACCTCAATGAACCTTCGTCGCCTAAAGTAAGAATTCAACATACTAGGAGGTACCCTTTTTTTTTTCTCATTGAAGAGTTCTTGTTTCCAAACACAATTGGATTATTTGCACTCAACTATTGGTTGTATTTGCTAATGGATTTAAATCAAACAAGAACATATAGTTGGGAATCTGTAGTTTTAACCTTCCTATATCGTGGCATGTGTGAAACATCACACCCAAACAAAAAAGTCCTAGCTGGATGTAACTTTCTCCTACAAGTTTCGGGATATTGTAGGTTAGGTTATATCGCTCTCAAAAATGAAAACTTACTCCAATTCCTGTCAGGAAAAAAGTGAGTATGGTTGCCAATTTTTTTTAATAATACCCTTACATATTCTCGCTTAAAATTTGATTTTATTAAGTTACTAATTTATTGATACAATTTGTTAGATGATCAGGAAAATGTTCAGGTTTCTACGAAAATCATAGTCATGACACTATATCATACATACTTCAATTTGATTGCATACTTGAACGTCAAGTAATATGTCCTTTATTTTTGAATTATGAATTATTTGTTAATATCAAAATTGTTAACAATAACACTAAATCTTCTCTTTTGTGCTAGTTTAAATGGAGGTCATAAAGGAGAGTTTCGCACAATTTGCCACATGACTTTCGGGATTGCACTGCAACAACTTTTTTTATTTTTTGACAAAGTTGAATGACATGCAACCGATATGGTCAAACTCTAATTTGGTTTGCCACATGATATACCAGGGCCCTCAAAGAACATGCGGCAATTTCACAAATTAGACAAATGGTTTAAGACGTGGTACGAATTGAATGGTTATCACTTTTCACAAGAGTGCGAACATTGGAATAATCAACGACAATATACTTTACCTCGTCTGCAATCAAAAAAGCCTATTCTCAACTCCTCAGTATATTGATTGGTTTACAACCTTATGCAATCCAAAGCTTAGGATTGCAACTCATCATATACCACAGCTTAGTAAAATTCAATTTTACTAATTGTTTAATAAATAAATAAGAATTTGAAAATATAAGAATTTAACTTGTTTCTCACACAAGCTGAAGTTAAACATTCAGTGGAAAAAGAGAGAGAAACTCGAGAGCTTCTCATTGATTGGAACGTCGGTAAATCCCACACCTTGAACATTGGTTAAAAAGAACAAACAATCATGGCTGTGAATGAAGTGAGGAATGAAGAGAAAAGGAGCAAAATGAGAAAGGAAATGACAAAGACCCAAAAAAAAAAAACTCAAAATCAAAATAAAAGGAAAATGAACATGAAATGAGAAACAAACTAAGAAATTAACTAAAAAGTATGTCAAAAAAAGAAATAGAAAGAACTTTCCTTGTTTGTTGAAGCAAGATCCTGAGTGCAGAGAAAGACTTGAGCAATTTTTCCAAGAGCTCTCTTTCCTTGTTGAAGAAATTGAAGAGTGTGTTACACCACCTCAAAGTGGCCTCTACGATCCTTTTTTTTCCTTTTTCATGGAGTGAGCTTATATGGTTTTTTTACGTAGACAAAGAGAAGAGTGTGTTATACAACCTTCAGCAAATTCACCACTCTTATATAATTAATAATCCAATAATTATAAAAATCCAACGGTAACATTGCACTGTTTTCTCTTTTTCAAAAAATAATTGTACTGTTTACTCCTTAACCAAAGGCACCAAAATGTGTCAGAAAAGGAAGTATCAATCAATGATGTAATAAAAATCAACCAACGGTATAACTCCAAGTGGTAAAAAACATGTCGATGAAAGTAACGTATATATCTTTCTTTTTATGAACATAGAAACGTATAATAATAAGGGATCGGTGACAATTTCCCTTGGCAATAGATTAAATACTGTGATCGGTTGAGTTTGTTAGATACATGTATTAGGGAGATAGGAAATGATTATTCAGTAAAAATGAGATATATTATATTACACAAAGAAATGGTTCTACCCTCTAGCACAAGGTGTTCATAGAAGAGTATAACAAGTAACAACAAGTATCATGAATAATTACAAAAAAGACAGTCAGCTGATGCTCAGACATGGGTTGCTGCCAACACAAATGGTAATCAAAAGGAAAACAAACTTTTTTAGCCTTAAGCTAATTCAAGGAAGTAATTTTGACATTTTGCATGAATTGCATAATCGAGTTTAATTTATTAGAAAACAGTCTGTTATTCCTTTCTGTCCAAAGCACATAAACTGTGCATAACCAAATCAGCTGTAAAAATGTCTGTCGGGGTTTGTAACCTCCCGAAGAATAAGCGAACCGGTGAAAATGATCCATAATATGTTGGGGATCCACCGACACCACTCCAATCCAAGTTTTGACCCGATGCCATAACTCACCAAATGTTGGACAATGAATTAAAAGTTGATATGTTGTTTCGTTGTTGCCACAGACACACACAATTGAAAGTCTGGCGGAATAATGTAAACGTAAAAATATTGCAAACTAAATTAAAATGTAAACGTAATCCGTGAAAAATATTTTTGATGGAACCATTCAATATGATGAAATTTAATTTTTAATTATGAAAGTAATATATATTTTTTACAAAAATCATAGTATATCTATAACTAGAAATTTCACGTAAAAAAAAACTAGAAATTTAATTTAATAAAAACGGTCACTTAAAATAGTGACTATAAAGGATCTCCACCAAAAGTTCAGTTAACATGAATTGAACACAAACTGTGTGATCCATTAATTGAGTCAAACCTTAGGGAGACCCATATTATGTCGTAACCAATGCAAGAAGGACACGGACCACATCACCCCTCACAGTTACCTCATAATTTACTCCCATGCTTTCTCTGACTGTGGATAGAGGTGACAAATTGAATAGCTGAACTGAGTAATTAAGAGCTTGTTTAACAAGATATGATATGTAAAATAAAAGCTAAAATAGAAGTTGGGCATTATCATTTATAGATCTTTACGCTTGACCTGCCATTTTTTAAATTCAGGTCCTACCTGTTAGCTATCTTAATTAAAGACTTGTTTGGGTAAACAAATTGAGTTTTATTTTATTTTTGAACAAAACAAATTGAGTTTTATAAAGTTTAAGTGTAACTTGTTTTAAATGATATGAAGTATAAATATTTTTTAAGGTATGGTCTTTTAGAAACTCTGGCCACGTGATAGTCTATTTTGATGAGGTATTTAAATTTGTCATGAACTTACCCATAAATAAGTTTATAAATTCATGTATTTGTATAGACTAGATTACATTATTGAAAAGGTAAAAGAGCTCATAATGTACGAGACCTATTGTAACAATAGTAACAAAATAAAAGTTATGTATGGCTCTCTTGTGATTGGTTTTTTTTTTAAAAGAAAGAAACAATCGTCTTTTTTAACAATAAGAGTAAAATTAGCTTTTGACTTGATAACATTAAGCTTCAATCTTTCTGATTGTTAAGATCGAAATATGTTACGTTTATTTTCGAAAATCATCTTTGGAGGTGTTAGAATAATAGTTGCCTTTCCATTCCTTTTGGTCTGTATATATACAATCAAAGTTTGACCAATACTAATCAGTATTGATCATATACATTCATGACTAATCAATACTAATCAATTTACATTTAATTTACAATAATGATATTCTAAGACTTTTATACCCCCAACGGGTATAATATATACCCCAATGGGTAACCCTGTAGTCGAAACTGTAGGTTAACGAATGTTGAAACTATCACGAAAGTCATGAAAGAGTTGCAACAGAAGACCTTTGGTGAAGATGTCAGCATACAATTTCTTAGATGACAAAAAATGGAATAGAGTTGTGATTTGTTACTAATTGGAAAAGTCGACAAAACATCGATGAAGTTCAAGAAATAACACATAATAATGATGCCCTCCGGAACTTAACATGGGAGAGGTCCAAAGATCATTATGAACGATGTCAAAAGGCATACAAGTAAACGACAAAGAATTATAAAAAGGAAGTTTTATTTGTTTCCCAAGTGGACAAGACTGACAAAAGAAATCATCACGAAACTTATTACATGACAAAAATTTGTTTCGGTGAAGAGAATTTAAAACAGGAGCTCCTGGATGTCCTAGACGACAATGCCATAACTCGGTAGATGAAGCGGCAAAAGCTGATGGTGGTGACGGGGTTGCGGCTTTTTGTTGGCTTGTGGGAATAGGGTAAAGGTCACCAGAACTGCTACATCTCATTAAAAGTGTTCCTGTCTGAAAATCCTTCACAGAAAAACTGAACGGATCAAATTCAACAGAGACATCATTATCAATTGTAAACTTTCTGACATAAACAAGGTTTTTAATAAGTTTTGGTGCATGTAAAACGTTGTTTAAAGTTAGGGAATTAGGTAAAGATGCATGACCAGAACCTATAACAGGAATATGATGACCATTGCCAATAGTAATATTATTACTCATATTAAAATAAGACGTGAGGTTACCTCCATTGCCCGTCATATGAGAAGTTGCTTCGTTGTCCATATACATTGATCATTAGGGGGAGATAGAGAAAGTATGCATATCAGACTGGATATCCGTCGGAGCATAGTATTGTGGTGCTTGCTGACCGGTGGAGACTGATGGAGCAGTGACAAGATTGGCTTGATGAGGCCTAGGACCAAGTATGCCAGATTGTGTTAGTGGTGCACGTCTGCCGGGTATGGACATGGTGGAGTTGCCCATGGCTGCCATGGATACGCCCACGGCTGCTACTGATAAGGAGATGGAAACCACGGTGGCTATTGCGGTTGAGAGCGACCTCCACCTCTACCATTGCTCCTTCCACGGCCACGACCTCCATGACCATTATTTCTACCACTGCGAGGGTTGCTACCGCGACTGTTGTTGTTGTTGTTGCAATTGTTACTAGCCGATGCAAAAGCATCATCATGAGAGGATAAGAAAACTGAGTTATCAATAGTAGTGGCTGCCTTCTTGGCTTTGGCAGTTTCCTCTAAGATAATCATTGAGCGAGCTTTGTAAAAAGGGGGAAGAGAGTCACCATGACTAATTTGGTAACCGACTGTGGCATAAGCATCACTGAGGCCAAAGATGAGTTGAAGCACTAGCCTTTCATTGGACTCGAGAGCACCAACGTTAGAGAGTTGGTCAGAGAGAGATTTGAGACGTAGATAGTAGGTGGAGGCTTTAGGAAATTGCTCCATACAAGCATTTGAAAATTCTTGCTCTAGATAGAGAGCACGCGGATTTTTATTATCATAGAAAATATTGAACAACTGATTCTATGCTTGTTCTGCAGTGGAATCTCATTCTATGATGGTGTGAAGGAGATCATTCGATATAGTGTCGTAAATCCATTGTATGACAACAACATCTAATCGTTTCCAGAGATTATGATCAGTGGTTTTTAGGTCAGGAGAGGGTGCAGCTTCGGTGGAGATGATATGATCAATTACTTGATGAATACAGGCATGGATTTTGAACAGTTCAGACCACGTGTTATATTGGCCCTTTTCAAAACTCAAGGTAATTTTGATGAAATTTGTGATGTTTGAAATGGTGAAGGCAGGGTGTGTAGGAGGTGATGTTGTTGTTACCGAAGCTACAGATTGAGAGTGAAGGGACGAGTTTTTGGTAGGGAAAGAGGGGGTGGATGAGACACCAGACATGATGAGATGTTGGTGGGTGATTAGATTTTTAGAAGAGAAAGGGAGATAGAGGAGTCGGCGTGGGTGTTTGGGAGGAAGAGGAGGCCGACGGCGGTTGAGAAAGAAATTAGGGTTCTTGGATCAGTACCTGATGCTTACTGATACCATGTTAGAATAATAGGTCTTGCCTTTCCATTCCTTTTGGTTTGTACTCCCTCCAGTCTCAAATATAAGAAACAAAAAAAAAAAATGCACACATCTTAAGAAAGTGGATTGACCACATTTAAGTCATTATAAAAAGTGATATTTTTCTAACTTTACCCTTTCTTGGAGTAGTAAAGACATTAATGATGAAGTAAGTTTAATGAGGGTAAACTTGGAATTGTAGCATTTAATAGGTTCATTTTACTATACTTTTTCTTATATTTGAGACCACCAATTTTATTTTATTTTTTCTTATATTTGAGACTGGAGGGAGTATATATACAATCAGAGTTTGACCAATACTAATCAATATTGATCCTATACATTTATGACTAATCAATTTACACTTAATTTACAATAATGATATTCTAAGACTTTTATACCCCCAATGGATATATAGACCAATAGGAGGCTTAATTTACTCATGTGTTTGAGAGCAGTTGCTTAGTAGATTTAATAACATTTAGCGTTTTGTTTATTGTTGTAATAATTTGTACTTTTGTCTAGTTGTTCCTCGCACACCTCATGCAGAAAAGAATTAATGTTGTAAGGTTTAGAAGACTTGTTGAATAATCTTAAAAACTATATTGGATTAGAAAGAAAAAAATCTATCGTATATCATAAAAGGTGGATCCCCACAAGACAAATGGTGAAATTATAATGTGTGATATTGATAGTGTGACTTGGCATGGCAAGTTGGAAATGTGGAGGAAGCTTCACTCCCATACTTGTTTGCTGCACAAGACAATAAAATGGATTCTTCGGGATCCTACTTATCTCCATAGCATGTTATGGCAATGTGAGATTCAAACATCTTGCGTGTAATCGTGAGGTAGTGATCCTCTTTTTTTATAGAAAGAGGCATTGATCCTCTTATCAACATATTGTATCTTATAAGGGTACTTACATTTCATTGGCTATCTATCTATTTGCATGCCACACTTAGTGGATTTTCAAATATTTTAATTAGATTGTAAACATTCTATATATTTTTATTTATGATGCATAAATGACAATAACTTTTATTCTCTCGTAAGAACCTAATATCATTTGCGTTTAACTACAAAGAATAACTCATTGAACCGTTATGGATACTAAAATCTTCTCTGATGGTTAAATTGATGTATTTTAGAGATGAATTCAAACTCATGACATCTAATTAAGTTTTTGGAATTGAATATCGAGTTTGTATATTATTATAGTACTACAAGATCTTTTTTGTGGAAATCATACACTACATTTTTTTACGCAAAATCATATACTACAGGGTGCATGGGGATTGGGAGGACTCTACATGTTAGGAGATAGCGTGTTTGTGGTTAGGTTTGGATCAATTTTAAAGTAAAAAAAATCATTTAAAGTAACATATAATTTGATTTAGATGGTTTTTTTTATAAGTATCCTTAAAAATTGGTGTTTCCTTTCCAATGCTTTGTCTGCCTTATTGTATTTATCTTTGGTCTATTTCCAGTACGTCTTGTATTCGAAATAGATTGTTCAATATAATATTTGATTTGCCATTAAGAAAAATAGTGTCCTTTGATTTTGTGCAATTATAATTTATTTGAATTGATTTGTAATTTTCAATTAGATGAATTTGAATATGACATACATGTTATGTGTGGATAGACCTGGAACGAAACTCAAACAAAAGGAAATACCTTTTGGAGGTTTGCTATCTATTCAACAATGATTGATGGACCATTGTGATCCTTATGGGTGGTGGAACCAATGACAAGGGCTCTGCAGAATCCATATTCCATACTTAGTTTGTAAATTTATACTTGTATATAACTTTGTGGAATGATTCTCATACATAGTTTGTTACTTTATACTTGTATATAACTTTGTAGAATGATTCTCAAATGAAATTATGAAACCTTCTATAAGAATGATTCTCAAATAATCATGAACATTGTATAATTTTTGTTTGTACAGAAATAATATAGTTTTAGAAATACAATTATTATCGAATAAAAATTAAAATAAAGAATGATTCTCAAATAATCATGAGCATTGTATAATTTTTATTTGTACAAAAATAAGATAGTTTTAGAAATACAAATATTATTGAATAAAAATTAGGCTTAGTTGCACTTTTGATCCCCTATGTTTCAAGAAGTTACGATTTTGGCCCCCTAACTAATTAAAATACAAAACAGCCCCCTATGTATTGGATATTTAGCAGTTTTGACCCCCTAGACCAATTTTGACTCAGTCAACGTTGACGTGGCACTTCAAAGCAATGCACACATGGCGGCTTTGAAGTGCCACATCAGCGTTGACCGAGTCAAAATTGATCTAGGGGGCCAAAACTGCCAAAGATCCAATACATAGGGAGCTGTTTTGTATTTTAATTAGTTAGGAGGCCAAAATCGCAACTTCTTGAAACATAGGGGGCCAAAAGTGCAATTAAGCCTAAAAATTAAAATAATCATTAGCATTGTAGAATTTTCCTTAGACTATATGATATGAGAGACAAGTTTAACCTTCCTCCCCCTAAAAAAAGTATAAGCTTCCTAAAAAACAAAAGGAGACTTATAACGTTATAAGCTCCCAAGTCATACCCAAAATAAGAGTATAATAAGTACCGATAAGTATATATCGGTTTGCTAACTTAGACCAAAAAAAAAAACATGAAGGTCTAAGTTAGCAAAAATGTACATTTTCGTTTGGACAAAAAAAACCAATATTCACTATTGTAAACCAATTTAAAGTAAGGGATAGTTTAGTAAATATCCCTCAAGTTATTTGTTATAAAATAAAAAGTGAGTCTAAGTTAACAAATTGGTGCAAGTTAACAAATACGTTTTAATGAAAAATACTAAAGTAACTCCTATGAAATACTAATACCATGAAAAAATTGTGAAATATTACAAACAAATACTGCTAGAATAAGAAAACCTTGAGGCTTTGTTTGGAGCGGAGGGGAGGGTTTTGGAAAAAAAGGAATGGGCAAGTGGAAAAAATAGAAGACATTGGGAGGGGAGGACTTTGGGCGATAATTTTTTATTCATAATACAAAATCCCTTCCTCAAACTATTTGTAATAAAATAAAAGTGGATCTAAGTTAGCAAATTGATGCAAGTTAACAAATATGTTTTAATGAAAATCACTGAAGTAACCCTCAAGCTATTCGTTTTAAATAAGGGAACGGTTAATTTACTTCCATCTAAAAACACTAGTGTAAATTAAAAAGCTACACCCACCTAAAAACATAGAAGATCCAAGTTAGCAATGATCCTTAATTTTTCTAAAAATCGTAGAGACATGGAAGGTGAGTAGGTGACATTGTACTTTCTTTTTCTTTTTTTGGAAAGGGGTGACATTATTCTTGATGTCTAAGGAACTGTTAGTCTTCCCAATCAACTACATGTGATTATATCTTTTCCTAACTTGTGAACCTAAAAATACGACAATCAATGCAAGCAACCACCCAAAAATATCTTATGTGCAGAATTCATATCGAAAACGTTAACTCAGTGTCGTGTATAATGTCAATAAATCAAGCTTATGAGTCTTTTTCTAAAGCTAACGAGCCTTTGACCTCAAGGCTTAATTCCAAATTATATTGTAACTTAGAGAGATGATGACCTTGTATTTTAATGTCACAGGCTCACATCAGGAAGTTTTTATTATTAAACAAACAACATTATGACTTTTTTTAAAGCTATTTTTGCTCGATACATTTTTTAAAGATTGTTTTGTTATTAAGGTTCTGCTCCAGGATTGAAAAAATATTTTATGTCAATCAGGCCAACCTAGCAATTTCAATAATCATAAAAATTAATGTTTACCATTTTCTTAAGGGGCCACTTATTATATCTGTTTAGTGGCTTTTTCCATATTTGTTGTGATGATGTAATTCTAGAACTGATCATACAAATTTGATTGGATTTTCTTATATAAAAAAAATGATTGAGTTTTTTTATCATAAAAACATTGTGGTTGATAGTTTGATATAGTACAATTTTAAGCAATGTCACAGAACATTTAAAGAGAGCAATATAATACGCGATTCAACCTAAAATATTTTTCAATATGACAAAAAATTTCAAAATTAATTTGATTCCAAAAACAACAATTTGTGACTGGGAAAACAAAATATGACTAGTAGAAGAAAAACTTGACAAGGTGATAAATAGGCATGACCTATTCAATCAAATTAAACCAAGCCAAAAAATGTCCGTGCATTTTGTGTGGATTAGCATGTTATGTTAATTTTTGTTCTCCTTTTGTAGAACTTGAAATTTGAACCTTCAATTTCTTAACTTTTACTAATTATTAATTGATTAGTATTTATAATGGACAAACACGGTATTCCAACGTATTTGTTTACACTGATTTTGGGTAAACAAACGCTGGTTTAAAATTAATTACTTGCAAGATCAACCAGTAACTCTTAAGGGCATATTGTGTTTATTATTTTCTAAAAATTTATGATCGTTCTTGAAGAACTTTATAAAAGCATGAAGATAACTGTCAAATTTAACCCGGTTAAATCCGTTGAAGTCACTTCAAAAGGGAAATAGGATAAATTGCTTAAAAGAAACAAGTAAATTGCGAAGACATTTAAGAAAACAAACTTAAATTGCATTGATTGAATGTAAATTGGTACACATATTCATATATTGTAACTTGTGACTCGTTTCTCTTTTGCATGCGGATAGTTTGAGTGTAAGTTGTGTATGATTGGTTTCAATTGTTTGTGACCCGTTTTTCCTATAAAAAACTACTATTTATACTACATAGTAACTACCCACATGAAGATTCGAAAAACTGCAACCGCTAGAAACGGATAGAAGATATCTATTCGATTTGAATTTCAAATATTTAGTTATTTTGAAATAATCGTTGCTTGACCTCATGTAGAACCATATTTTCTTCAATACCCATCTGCCTGTCGAACTGAAGAAACCAAGCCTTGAGCATTTCCACTAAGTCCAATCTTTCGATCACTCATCTATGTTGATTCTTTCGATCACAAGGTCAACTCTAGTTTGACTGCATTTAAGATAGCCCTTTTAAAAATGCAAGCTAACAGTATTACAATGCTTTTCGTCGATATTTGTTGCAATGAATTTGCACCATCCATCATTCCCCTCCAACATTTCCCCCCTTTCCTATTATGCAAGGTTAAAAACCAAATAAAATTTGTTAAAAATACTAATCAGACAGTGGTTAACGTGGCCTACTTACTAAGGTGCTGAAGAGACAAACAACAAATTGAATAATTGAAGAGACAATAATATTCATACTTCATTAGGATTTTTACCCACTATAAAATGACCAAATCTTGTTCTATTATGCAACAAGAAAAATAACTTGTCCTGTGTGTTATATAAAAAGAGGGGAAATAATTTTTTCTATTTATTTTTCTATTTGTAGTTCCAACCACAGTTGACGGTAAACAATTTTTTTACCCTTCAATTGTTCTTTTTAAAGTTGTTGTTTATGCACAATATATTTTGAAGAGGATAAATTAACTCACCTAAATTGATACCAGGAAGAATCGCACTCGAGACCGTGAAAATGAAAACACACCCAATCCCAGGTTTTAAATCAATACCACTTATACACAATGTTTTTTCTTGTTTTAACAATATTTATTCTTCTTTTTTCCGTTTAACAAATCTAATTTATTCTTCTTTTACATAATAACATTTTTTTAATGTTTTTTTAGGAGCATTTGTTACATGTGTTAGTGATGCCGATTGTAAGGATCTGGAGTGCACTAATTGCCGAAGAATTTGTCTTCATTTTGAATGTATATGCCCCATTCGGTATGATGCCTCGGGCTTTATGAGTACTAGCTTCAACAAACGCTTTATACGGATGAATGAGTTTTTGCACTAGCAAAAAGATCTATGTCTATTGTCATTTAGTTATTGTGGTGATATCAAATAAATAAATTTTATATTTACTTTTCTTTTTGTTAGGAGTATTATTATGGAATGTGGTCAACACTTATTGAATATTAAAGCAATGATTATTAGCATGTAAATGTACATTATGGAATATGGTCAAATGAAGAAAATCAAAGCAATGATCATTATGCTAATGAATGGCAAATTATAGAATTAAAGAAGAAAATCATGACACATTCCTTATACAGTAGTCAACTTATGTAAAGATTTAATAGTTTTAATGTTATAGTCAAATTATAGGCTAGGCTTTACATAGATCTCATATACAGTTGTATATATTAGTATGTTACATGAATAAGAAATACATCAATTCACGTATATACCTCTTTTCCTTATATGGTATCAGCTGTTTGTCCTCTTTGATATCACCACTTTGCTTTCCAATTTTTCCTTTGCTTCCATTTTCCATCATGTCTGATGTACCACCAATAAAAATTCCTGCACTTTCTTCCATCTCCTCACCCTTAGCTGACCACTCAACACCAATAACAACCTTAAACTCAGACCCTTGTGTCATTCATCACTCAGACAACCCTTCAACTGTCCTTGTCACCCCCTTACTCACAGGTGATAACTATGGTTCATGGAGTCGTGCAGTGACAATGGCACTCCGTGCAAAAAATAAATTTGGTTTTATTGATGGGTCACTAACCAGTCCAAAGAAGAAGGAAGACATTCCTACATGGCAACGATGCAATGATTTGGTTGCAAGTTGGATTCTTAACTCAGTTTCAACTGAGATTCGTCCTAGTATTTTGTATGCTGAAACTGTAGCACAAATCTGGTCTGATCTAAAAGATCGATTTTCTCAATCAAATGCTCCTAAAATTTATCAATTAAAACAGTCGATTTCCGCCCTCAAACAAGAAGGCATGTTTGTTTCTCTTTATTTTACTCAACTCAAATCCCTATGGGATGAACTCAACTCCATTGCTCCCGTCAATCCATGTATTTGTGGTAATGCTAAAAGCCTCCTTGATCAACAAAATCAAGATCGTGCCATGGAGTTCCTTCAAGGAGTTCATGATCGTTTTTCAGCTGTTCGCAGTCAGATCCTTCTGATGGATCCATTCCCTTCGATTCAGTGTATCTACAATATAGTCCGTCAAGAAGAAAAACAGCAAGAGATCAATTTCCATCCTTTTCCTGCTGTAGAATCTGCTGCACTCCAAACTTCTAAAGCGCCATCTCGCACTCTAGGAAAACGTCAGCGTCCTTTCTGTGAACATTGCAACAAACATGGCCATACCCTTGCTACTTGTTATCAAATTCATGGCTTCCCAAGTAACTCAAGTAAGCCACAAAAGAAAACAGAACCATCACAATCCACTTCCGCTAATCAACTCTCAAGTTCACAATATCACAAGCTTTTGACTCTCTTAGCCAAAGAAGACAATGTGGGATCATCAGTGAATTTGGCAGGTACGGCTTTCACTTGTATTCCATTTTCATGGATTATTGACTCTGGGGCTTCTAACCATATTTGTACATCTCTTTCCCTTTTTTCTTCATATTTTCCTGTTCATAGTCACATCTCAGTTCAGCTTCCCGATGGCTCTCAAACGCTTGTGAAACACATAGGCACTATCAAATGTTCCCCATCACTCATACTCACGAATGTTTACCACATTCCAACTTTCAAATTCAATCTATTGTCTATTTCACAATTAACATAATCAATAAATTGTGATGTAATTTTTTCATCTTCTGGTTGTATATTCAGGACCGGGCAACGAAGAAGATGATTGGTCAGGGTAGTGCTCGCAATGGACTCTTCTACCTGATTGAAGTTTTAGTATCAAATAAGCATGACAAGGATCATGATTTCCTTAGTCATCCATTAAGTTCCTTTTTTAGTTCTAAGCATTGTAATAAGTTTGACCTATGGCATTCACGCCTAGGTCATCCATCCATGTCTCGTTTCAATTTCATTGTTAAAAATTCACCAGAAATTAATGCAATCAAAGATTTTTCTTGTGAAATTTGTCCACGTGCGAAACAACTACGTTTACCTTTTCCCTCAAGAACAACTAATTCATCACATTGTTTTGAACTGATTCACGTTGATATTTGGGGTCCATTTTCCATACCATCTAATAATAGATCACGCTATTTTCTAACAATTGTCGATGATTATTCACGATGTACTTGGCTCTATCTAATGCAACATAAATCTGAAACATTCACTATGTTAGTTCATTTTTTCAATCAAATCAATCGTCAATTTAATATTAAAATCAATCAAATCAACTCTGGTAACGGAGATATTTTTCTTCCACAACTCTAAACCGTTCATTCTGACAATGGTTCAGAATTTTTATCCAAACAAATGCAAACATGGTTTCATGATCATGGCATTATTCATCAACGCAGTTGCGTTGCAACTCCTCAACAAAATGGAGTTGTGGAACGAAAACATCGACACCTTCTTGATGTTGCAAGAGCTTTACGCTTTCAAGCAAACTTACCACTTTCATTTTGGGGTGAATGTGTTCTTACTGCAACATATCTTATAAATAAACTTCCAACTCCAATCCTAAAATTTAAATCCCCTCATCAAGTTTTACTTGGTTCTCCTCCTTCATACTCCTCCTTCATGATGTTCAATTTCATGAAACTATATTTCCTTATCAAGATATTCAATCCCCTCCATTTGATAATGCCATAAGCATTAACACTCACATTCTTGATAATGAGTTGGATGACACATCTACTAGTTCACCAACTCATCCTAATA
>Ga0228710_1006684_pt1 | contig 17361 bp, 9 predicted proteins | sample MedpolnodulmetaG_FD_177995 | JGI IMG/M metagenome (GOLD analysis project Ga0228710, IMG submission 177995) | Root nodule microbial communities from Medicago polymorpha collected in Santa Monica, California, United States - pink nodules | ecosystem: Host-associated > Plants > Roots > Nodule... | reverse complement strand
TTTTTTTGGCAAGCTTTGGTATGGTATTTCTCAATGGCTTGGTTATCAATTAGTGTTTCCTGACAATGTGTCAGATCATTTATATCAATTTAGCACCTTTAGCGGCTTCTCTAACAGTAAACGCTCAACTCTGAATCTTATTTGGCTATCTTGCGTGTGGGTGATCTGGCTTGAAAGGAACGCTCGAATATTTCACCAAAAAGAAGCCTCAATTCATCAACTTTTAGATAAGGTTAAGCTTCAATCATACTGGTGGATGAAAGCGAACCGCCCTAGCTTTGTGTTTTCCTACCATTCATGGTGGTTGAACCCTTTACCTTGTTTGGGAATTTTTATGTAACAGGGTAATTTTTGTTCCCGTTTTGTCTGTTTCCACATTCATGTAATTGACTTTCTCAGCTGGGGCTTTGACACTCCTTGTGCTGAAATCTCCAGGCTTTCAGTATTTTAATCCATTTTAGTTTCTTAAAAAAAATAATGTAAAAAATAGTTTACGACGATAACAGATGAGCACATTTCATCTAAAATTTTCAGACAATAAGAATATATATCAATCTTCTTTTATATATATAAGAAGAAGAAGATTCAGCTTGGACTCCTCCGACAGAAGAACGGGGTGATATAATCCTGATGATTTTATCAAAACTAAAATGTGAGAGACACTCACTTGAAAAAAAGATTGTTGTTTTTTTTATAATATTTTTTGGTGACAAAAGATTGTTGGATTTAAGTGTAAATGATGGGCCACATCGACTATTAATTTAGTGAAATAATTGTTTTTTAGAGTGTTTTATTATATTGTAATGTGTATTTATTCTATAATATTATTTTGGATCTCAAGTATCACTAACCTAAATCACAATTATATCTAACGAATATACAATATACTAATAATTTATACAATAAATATTTTATATTCTAATATTTAGCTCAACGTTTTATATAAAAAAAGTAATCAATATTTCCATTGCCTTCCTGTTTTCTGCAGAAAATGAATTTGACACCAATAAGAAATTAACTACATCTTTTTTTGACATAATGATACATCATTAAATATGAGAGAGAAGTTTTCTATAAAGAGAAGTTGGTAAATTTGCTTATATTTACTTTCAGAAAAATGAGTTAATCGTTTTTTTAGGAGAAAATGAGTTAATGTTAACTATAACATTAAGAGTGAGTTGTATAAACTACTTACCAAACCTCCTCTCAAAAAAATTTCTCACCGAAATTAAGCGTTACTATTAATGCTTAGGGGGTAGAATAAGGTGAGACCCGACAGGGACCTACGGTCTAATCTATTTAAAGTCTAACTCAGTCTAATTCGTTTAATAAAAAGATCAAGCTCAAGCTTCTTATAATAAAACCTATTTAATTAAATAGGTCAGGCTAACAAAAAAAGCCTATTAAGCCCGACAAGTTGACATTTAAAACTTTTTATATATAATATAGGTTAAATTACACCAGGGACCTTTAAGTTTGATGTTTGTAACAAATTGATCATTTGCGTTATTTTTGTCACACATAACTCATTTGAGTTTGAGGTTTGTAACAGATTGGTCCCTTAAATTATTATGGTCACACATAAATCCTTTAAGTTTGTAAACGTTATCAATTTAATCATTCTAGCACATCATCGTTTTGATTAACAGAATGACTAAATTGAAAATGTTTACAAACTTAAAGGACTTATGTGTGACCAAGATAACTTAAAGATCAATCTGTTACAAACCTCAAACTTAAAGGATTTATGTGAGACCAAAATAACTTAAAGGACCAATCTGTTACAAACTTCAAACTTAAAGGACCCCTGATGTAATTTAACCTGTAATATATCTTCTATTATTGATGTTGTTGAATTTTTTTCTTCATAAACTCAAGTCTTCGTACAATTTGGTTATTTAATAACAAATATATTGGTGTGATTAGACCTTAGTAAGATTTCGTTATTTAGTAGCAGACTTATTCGTGTGCTTTAGGCCTTCAAAAGTTTTGACCTACTTATTCGTAGACTTGTAGGTGTTGGTAGGCTTTAGTGTAAAATATGATTTTAAATAGACTTTCAGGCTTCATCAGACTTTTAGAAAGGTCAGACCAGACCTTGAAAATGAGTCTATGACGGATAATATACCAGACTCAGACCTATAATTTTTGAAGTAAGCCAGACTTAGACCTTACAAAACCCGACCAAGCCTAACTCATTTCCACCCCTATCGATGCCCACCTAATTTCCAAATTAAGCAATGTTTTTTTGCCCAAAGAAAAAAATGTAAAAGGCTCCAATAAAAATTCTTAACCCCATACCCCATCTACATATTTTCATATATTTTATATATTGTCGACATCCCGTGAACATAACTCAGTTGGTAGGGATATTGCATATTATATGTAGGGGTTGGAGTTTGAACCTCGGACACTTCACTTCTTCACAATTAAATTGTATGAGCTTCAGCCACTAGGTTACTTGACTCAAAAAAAAAAAAGATTTTGACGTCTTCAATGTTGTCAATATGGAGATAAAGTATTTGGAACACTTCAATTTTATTATATATAGACTTTATTTGTAGGTATTTTTGCATTGTATTGACCATGATAATGTGAAATGTGAATTTCTTTGTAAATTTATTATTTTTTATTTTAGTAAATTTTAATTTGTTCCATATCAATGTATTTTTCAATTTGAATAAGTAATTATAATTATTATAGTATAAAAAATAAACTCTTAAGATTTTCGGTTTCTTAACAATAATATTACAAAGTAACCTTGTTCAAAAAAATATTACAAAGTAACAAAAAAATAAATAATAATATTACAAATTATGGCAACATTAGCCAATTTGACAAAAGTTTTTCTTCGCAATATCAATTAGACACACAATAAGACCATAATCACAATTTAAAACTTTGAATATAAGATGTGTGGGGTCTAAAATCAATGTTCTAGAAATCAAAAGCTAGCATCGATATCATTCATAATTACTCAAATGAAATACAGCAGCCTTCAAATTAAACACCTTATGCACCAAAAGAAATAAAATTTAGCACATTATTTTAGGTGCTAAATACCAAAAGAAATAAAAAAAGAAGTCAAATGTTATAATTTTTAATACATTGACTACACAAATTCTGTTAAAGATGTTTAAAGAGTGTTCCACGAACACTCATTAACATATCCTATTATTTTAACCGTACCCAAAATTTTGCATAATTAGAGTAAATAAACATAAAGAAATGGTCAAAAATCAGTTAGCACAAAAAATTTGAACCTTTAGTCTTAACTCAAGCAATAAACTGCAGTTAATAATGAATTGTTTCCAAAAGTCTGCGTTAAAACTATAGATCGAACAATAAAATTTTACTTACATTCTGACTTAACTAGTATGAAAACTTGTGTCAAACATGGGCTAGACTTTCATCAAATTTAATATATTGGGTGAAGATGTGACATCATGCACATCTGTATGGTCGCTTTGTATTCAATGAGTCAATCCACACCAATGTTGGCTCTCCCGTACGGTCCAACGATAATATCATAGCCCGGTTCAACTTTGTGGGGAAACAATAGTAATTTTTGGTGGTAGATTACATATGCAAAGAGTCTCATACCTGAGAGAAAGAGGTTAATGTGTCAAGTGTGATTTAAAGTTCTACATTGGATGCAATAATAGATGTTGAACAACATATAAGTGATATAACCCATATATTAATGACTTAAGGTTTAGGGTGAAGATGTGGTGTCAAACTCACTTGTGTGGTTTCTTTTAATCTAATGTGATGATCAAACTCAATATAGGATCCTCCGAAACTCACAACATTATGATGTACTTTTTTTTTAGTTTTGGAAAGTCATTTGTTTAATTTTGGCTTAATTGTAGTTTTGGTCATCCTATTTTCACTCACTCAGAAAATTTGTCCCTCCATTTCAAAATCACCTAGTTTTGGTCTCTCTTTTAGATTTTTAAACTTAAAGATGGTGATATGTCATGTTAAAATTGAAACTTATAGAGAGTTTTCAAGTAATTACATTGGTATTGATCATTTTACATCATCGGATTGTATGCCATGTCATTTAAAATATGTCTATCACTGTTTTTTAGTCTTAAAATAGGAGAAAGAGACCAAAATTGAGTGATTTAAAAACGAACGGACCAATTTCACGAGTTACTAAAAATAGGGGACTAAAACTACAATTAAGTCTTTAATTTTTCAATTTTAAATTTTAGTTTTTGGATGTTATTCTCTTTCTTGTGATTTTTTTCATTTAACCTCTGTTATTTCAAATTTTTTTTTTTTGGTTAATGGATAATGGAAAATTGAAGATGTGTTATGCTGGGTTGATAAATACATGTTTATTATATATTTAAAATTATGTGGCGTTTTTTAATTGAATCTAATTTTTTTGGTAAAATAATTATCCAAAAATCTCCAACTCTTTCAACAAACTCGTAGATTTATCAACAACTCACACTATTTCCTATATTCTCACAAACAAAACACACAATACTTATTTTTTTTCCCTTTAGTTTCTCTCATATTCAAATTCTTTTTTGGTATCCTTGTTTTTCCTTCCAATTTCCTTTCCCCCTTCTCATGTAAGAAAGGAACATAAACCTCTTGCAATGAAACCATCACAAACAAACTTTTTTAAATATATTGCATCTTCCTTTGATCTTATTTGACTATATCACGTAATTATGGACACATAGAGTTGCAAATTTGAATAAGAGGTATAAATGTGTCAAGTGTGAGTTAAAAAATTATATTGGATGGAAGGGTAGATTTTGGACAATAAGTGAGATGGAAGAATATCAATTTCACTTGTGTATCGTCTCTTAGTCTAATGTGGCGATAAAACTCAATGTAGGATCCCTTGAAAGTCCCAAAATTAAGATGAATTGTTTTGTTAGCTTTTAGATCTCATTTATTTAATTTTTGTATTTTAAATTTTAGTTATTTGATATGATTCGTTTTCTTGCTATTTTTTTATTCAACCTCCCTTATTTCAAATTCCTTCACTTTTGGTCTTCGGTAGAACTTCACAATGGAAAAATGCATATGTGTTTTGCTAAGTTGACAAAATACATGCTTATTTGAAAATTTAAATTGGTGTTGCAATTTCTTAATGGAGTCTAATTTGTGGTATATTAATTGCTCCAAATTCTTCAACAAACCCACAAAATTACTTGCAACGAACAATATTTCATATACTCTCACGATCAAAGCACCCACTCCTTATTTTTTTTCTTAACCATTTCTCTCAAGTTAAAATATCTTTTTCATCTTATTTCTTTTTCTGGTTTAGTTTCTTTATACTCATGAATGAGAGGAATATAAACATCTCTTCATAAAATCATCGTCGATCCATCTTTTTTTACCATGTTGTGACTCAATATGACTTTATTTGGTTATGTTACCAGATTACATATGTAAGGAGTCTCACATTTAAGAGAGAAGTTAATTTGTCATATATGAGTGAGTATGTGTTAAGAAAAATATAAGTGAGATGACTCATATACATAATGCTTTAAGGTTTTAAATGAACATGTGGTGTTCTTTTCACTTGTACGGGTTCTCTTAACGTAATGTGATTGTTCAACTCAGTTTATGCTACCCTGAAAGTAACAACACTATGATAAACTATTTTGTTAGTTTTAGATGTCCTTTGTTTAAAATTTTTATCTAAATTTTTTGTTTTTGGATGACATTCGGTTTTATGCTATTTTTTTTGTCAATCTTTATTATTTTATAGATTATAAAATTGTAGACACGTTATGCTAAGTTGACAAAATAAATGTTGAATGCTAGTAACACTCACTTTTGCACACTCTCTTTAGCACTCACTATTTTATTGGATGAAATCAATGTATGTCCCACCACTTTATGCGTGTTCTATTTCCAAAGTGTAGATCTACAATGATTTAAACCAATAAAAAGTGGGTATTAGAGAGAGTGTTCAAAAGGGAGTTTTGCTAGCACTACTCTATTAGACATTTTAAGTGCATATGTGGTGTTAGTCTCACTTGTGTGATTGCTATTAACATAAGATGATATTCCGACTAATTGTAGGCTTCCTTTGTAGACTCAACATTATGATGAACTATTTTGTCGATGCTTGAATGTCAGTTGCTATTTTTTGTAGAGTTAATTAACTAAAATGTCTCTATAAATATCAAGAATTTCAATTTTAATTCCTATAAAAATAAATCGCACATTTTGGTCTTTGTAAAATTTTTCCGTCAACAATTTTGGTTCATAAAAAGTTCAAAGGAGAATGTTATAACGATTTAAAATGTGATTTATTTCTAGGGACTAAAAAAAATCATATTTATTTAATTGACCTTTTTAATCTGCAAAACTTTGTTGTTGGATGTCATTAGCTTTCATTGTATTTTTGTATTCAACCTCTACTATTTCAAATTCCTTCACTTCTAGTCTTTGGGGGATGTGTCAATGGAAAATGCAGATGAGTTATGATGAGTTTACAGAATACATGTTAATTCGATATTTTAAAATTATGCGATGTTTTTTTTAATGTAGTCATACTCTTTGGTAATAATAACAAAAAAATATTCAACTTCTTCAACAAAACCATATAATTACCAATAACTCAAACTATTATGTTCAAATTACATTTTTATATTCTTTTCTTTCCGAATTTATTTTCTAACTTTTCATGAACTAAAATAACATAAACCTCCATCCATTAAATCACCATCACGCGACCTTTTTTTTACCATGAAATGACTTCATCCGATTTTATTTGGCTATGTTACTAAATCACTAACGTGGAGAGTCCGACACGTAAAGGGAGAGATGTTAATATGTGTTATATCAGTTAAAGTTCTAGATTTGATGCAATATTAGAGAGTGGAAAACATACAAGTGAGGTGACCTTTATATCAAATGCCTTTAGAATTTGGATTAAGGTGTGATGTTAATTTCACTTGTGCAGTTTCTCTTAGTCTAATATGATTATCCAACTCAATTTAGGCTTCTGCGGAAGTCCTATCATTACGATGAATTGTTTTCTTCATTTTTTGATGTCATCAGCCTAATCCTTGCTTTCTCATGAAATTAAGGGGAAAAAACTCCTTGTATGAAACCACCACAAACCCATATTTTTTAGCATGTTGTGCATCCTTCTAGTCTTATTTGGCTATGTCTCTATATCATAGTCACAAAGAGTCTCACTTAAGAGAGAGATGTTAATATATCAAGTGTGAGTTAAAGTTCTACGTTGAATGCAAAAGTATATGTTGAACAAAATATAAATGAGATGACTTATATATCTGATGACTTAAGGTTTTGAATCAATATGTAGTGTCATTTTTTCAATTCCTTAAAAAAAAACCATAAAGTTACCAGAAAATAAGTTTTAAAGAGTGATGCCAATCATCAAGAATAATTAAACCATTAATTTCTTTAAGTAAAAAATCAAGATGAAAGATTTTTTAGGTATAAGGGGTATTTTGTTTTCCATGATTAATTTTAAATAAAAACTTATTTTTTGGTTCATTGCGATTTTCCAACTCTAAGGGTTTAGTCTAGTATTAAAAGAACAAACTTTGAATTTAGAGATTTCGAGTTTCAAACTCAGATAGTATCCTTAAAGATATATAAATGTAAATATATTTGTGAGAGCTCTTTTTTTCTCTAAGGTCTTCCCTACATTGCACAAAATCATCACTCTTTTATCTCTAAAATATTTTTTCAGAGAATAAGTGAGATGTTTAGGGTACACTATGCAATGTCTCTACCAATTGAAGACAATATAATAATCATTTACTAAATGGTTTTAAATTTTTGAAAATAGGTGCATCTAATGTCTTATTAAGTAATTTTTTAAAGAAGTAATCATTCATTATTGTTTTATGGTTTTAAAGAATCATATTCAATTACCTACCTGAATTAAGGAACATATTAATTAAGGAATCAAGCAAGGATCACTCTCAATAATCCATTATAATATTCTACAATCATTTAATATTGTTTCATGCCCAGGGGTGTAACGGTTTGGTTTGGTTTGGATTGGTTTTCAGTCAAAAAAATGTCCAAACCGATTAAACCTTCAACGGTTTGGATTGGTTCGGTTTTCACTGTTTTTCAAAAAAGAAACCGAACCAAACTAATCAGTTTGGTTCGGTTTGGATTGGTTCAGTTGATCGGTTTATTTAAAAATACAATTAAAAAAAATTCATATTCTCACAAAATATTTCATAGAACGTTGTATAATTGTATTTCATATTTTGAAATATAATGAGTATAAATCAATGGCATAAACATAATTAAACTAACCAAGAGATGAATGATCTCAGCGGTGACCGGTGGCGATGAACAATGAGTTTGGTGTGGTTGATGACTAGAGTTTCTTTTTTAATAGAAACGAAAGAGTCTGACTGATGAGATGAGATGAAGATGAGAGATAGTCAATGGATTAAAAAGTATTTTATGTTTAATTTTGGGTCTAACCATAAGTTTGTGTGAGGTAGGATAATATTAGTAAAATAAGGAGTGTGGTTATCATCAGAATGGTTCATCGGTTTCAAGGATCTCGAAATGTAAAACCATGAACCAAACCAAGCTAGATCGGGTACGATTGGTTTGGATCAGTTTCAAATCGAACCAAACAAGGTCGGATATTTTTTTGGTTTGGACTTTTGGTTTCGTTGGTTTTGTCCGAACCACTTACACCCCTATTCATGCCTATAAACAATTGGATATATACATGCATTTTTACAGTTTCCATTTTTTAAGATTCATTTTTCTGTTTTGCTAAAAAATAACGGTTTCCTTTTACATTACCGCAAAAATAAAAATTTATGACTTAAATAACAAATTAAAATACTGGTTAAAAAAATTGTAGACAATGAAGGTTTGCTCGGTTAAAAAGGAGTGGACTCATGTGACTCTTTAAACTTTGATGTCTTCCGTGATGGGTCATAAGAGCCTATTCATCCTAAACTTTTCTAATAAAAATAAGTATTTGTGCATGAAAATATGTTTCTAAAAAAGTTAATCTTAAAAATATAATTATTTAACTAATGAATAAAAATATTTTGTTTGAAGAAGGCAAAATGGAATTTATTAAAATTGCAATGAGTCCTCACCAGCACAAGGAGTGCAAGGCAAAATGTCGTAAAGTAGCAACATACAAAGAATAGATGAGCAATACCCAATTGTAAACCCATACACTCGTGCATCAAAGATAAAATCTAAAAAACCTACACGAAACACCACCTAACAAAGATAACTTCCACACAACAACATAAACAAAAGTTGTACCAAATCCCTCAAACATCATCACAAGCTGCCTCAAAAACAACTTCCACCATAACATTCCGCTGCTCGCTCACAACCCCCAAAACGTAACATCAAAAACCACCACAACAACCAACAACCTTTGAACCCTTCAAAAAAAAATAATCAACAACCTTTGAAAAACAGTCGGTAATAAAACCCCAAACAACACCATTATCTCTCCCAAGCACCGTCATCCAAAAACACTCTTTCCAAAGAACAGAAAAAATCGACCAAAAACCCTGGTAGCACCATGCAACAAGAAAATTGCTCCTCAAAATTACACTCACAAAACGCCCTATGGCCGAAACGACGCACATGCCCAATATCCTCGAACCCCTTCACCAAAGCATACCTACATGTGTATGAAAACCCTTATAACAACACATGTGATACTCTTCACACACCTGAATCCAACCAAACGACTATGAAACCAATCAAAAAATAGCCCGAACAATTGAGATGTCTTACACCTAAGACCAAACAATCGATAAACTATAACTGAGCATCAATCACCACAAAACAATCAATAGAAACCATTGAGCAGCAACCAGAGAGCGACAAAACCACCAAAACCCAGAATCACAAATCAAAGGCAAACCAAAAACAAAACCATCATCACGCACGGTGTTGCTGTTGGAAAACTACAACACCGTCGTTTAAGAGAATTAGCGACAAATGAACCTAGATTGAAACAACAACAACCACCTTGGCCACAACAACAATAATCATGGCACCTTAACGAAATCCATCTTCGCAACAACAACAACAACCATTGCAACAACAAAATCCACCTTCACAACAACACCACCACATATCGATCCACAACGACAATAACAAACAGACCCTTTCGGGTTTAACAGAACCAGACCCTTTCGTAATTTTTGAAACCAAACCACAACAGAAATAGGCCGAGTCATCATCCATCCAATCTCTGTTCTATAACAAAAGCAACAACACAAAATCATATGAAAACAAAGAACCGAACCGTCGAAAACACAGGCCACGTCAAAACAGAACAGAATCGGTGAGCAACAACACACAACCGGTGATGCAGCGGCAACAAAGCATTTACAAACACAACAGTGATGAACACAAAGAGAACAAAAGCAACGACGCCGACGGTTTGAAGAACAACCCGTTAAGGTTGAATGGTGATGCGGAGATTAAAGAACTCATTGCATCACCACTGTCAGTGTCTACATCGTACTGTAGGGGTTTGGATTTGACGTAGAAGAAAGGGACGAGCGGCTGGTTGTGTGGTTGTTTGTGGTGATGAAGAAGTGTTTACAATGGATCCAAAAAATATTGATCTAATACAATTAGAAAATGGATCCAAAAAATTGAATCTTACAAATAAAAATATGTGTCGAAAATGTGGGTCTAATAAAATAATGGATCTAACTCCTTCAAAAAAATAATAATGGATCTAACACAATGTATATCAACAAATTACATTGCAAGATTTTAACTTTAACTAACAACACAATGACTACAATGATTTAGTCTCTCTCAACAATAACAAATGCATTCCATTTTTCATTGTACTGATTAAACAATAGATCTTTGAATTTGAATCTGCAAAAAGAAAATTGAAATTGAAATTATTAGTAAATTCGAAATAAAAACAAAAAATTATAATGACACGACTCCAATCAATATGACTAACCCATCGTAATCCAACTTGTTTGTGACGATCTTTGTCAGATTGTTTCTCCTATAATGACATGAATAAAAAATGCTTAGTGAAGATATGCTTAAAACCATATTAGTATATATAGAAGAATACAACATAAGAATTGTAATTGTAATTAATTAAAATTTGAATAAAAATGAGGAATCAGTGAGTTATGAATAATTGACTTTTGCCAGTACCTAGACAGATTATATAGTATGATGATGATTAGTGATGTATGCGTTTTTGCCTAATTTAAGATGATCTTCTATATTTGCTTTTCAAATAGAAAAAAAAAAAATTGACTTTAATTCCATTAATTTCTAATTCAATTCAAAGAAATATGTTTTTGGTGTAGTATAAACGTGCTCAATAAACTCCATAATACACACTTTTAAGCAAATTAATGATAGTAGGCTAAATAACCTGCCACATGTACTTTTCATTTTTTTTGCAAGCTAAATGTTTATAATAAAGATAAAAATAACGATTTCGGATTACCCATTTTCTAAAATCCCAATGGTTAAAGACAAATAAACCAACTATTGTAGATATCCCAATGCTTATAAAAAGATATACAAGCTATGATAACTCCTCTTACACAAAAAACCTTCCACAACAATTTCTCTTCTCCTTCTTTGCATTGTTTTCAACAGAACAAAGATATGTTCAATTCAACATGTGAGAAGAGTGTTCTTCAAATCAAACAAGATGACAAGTTTTTCAGCAGACTACTTTCAAAGGAAAATTCCAATTGTCATCCATCTTTCAGAGTTTCTGTTGCAGTTCCATTTGTTTGGGAATCTCAACCTGGCACTCCCAAACACACATTCCCTAAAGACATTATTCCTCCCCTTACACCTCCACCTTCTTATCATTTCAACAATGCCAACAAAAAGAATGAGAAAAAGCATTCAAAATCATCCAAATATCTTTTGGCATTGTTTCAAAAACTAAACTTCAGGAAAAACAATCAGTCGTCGTCTTCATCCTCAGCGTCTTCTTTGTCATCGTCATACCCTTCATTTTCATTGTCATCAATAGATTCTTCCAAAATTACCTCGGGGACGACCAGGGTTAGCAGAAGGAGATTCTTAAGCTTTGGATCTTCTTTTGATTTCAGGGGTGAAAATGAAGATGGTAATGGTAATGATTCACCAACTTCTACGTTATGCTTTGGAATTCACCGTTCGATCAGCTCGAACAGTGGTTTCCAAAGTAACTACAAGAGGCGCGTAAGGTAATCTTGACTAAGTCATTATGTAGCATCCACACTTCAGATTGAAGGTATTTCCAGTGTTCAACGTGTATCAATGTCCAACATCATACAATACCGACATATGTGGTTACATTCAAATGTTTACTTTTCCTCAAAGTATTACCAACATTGACGTTTCAGTGTCGGTTTTTTGTTTAATATATGTATGTATGTCTGTCAATGTTTGATATATAGCTTGTCAATGTTGCTTAGTCTTGGTTCTGGTTTGGACAAATTAAGGTTGTCCCTACAGTTTTTTTCAGTAAAAATTTATAGGCTTAAGTTCTTCATGTTTAGAGGCAAATCATACTACTAGAAAAAGTTGAACTACCACGAAAATTAGGAACTGGAAAATATGAAGTATGTCTTTAATTGTGTCACTCTAAGACACAAAAATTGAAGATCAAATATATTTTCTTGGTCTCTAATTTTTGTCGATAATTCAAGTTTTTTAGTAGTGTCAATTTTCTATGTGGTAGAATTGGTCTTGAGTTTGTTTCTCTAAAACTACAAGCTTATTTCTAAGGTGTTCAAGAGTGAGAGTCTTAAACATTTTATGAAATTTTAAGAGATAATACATAGTTCCTTGATCTATTTCTGTTTAGGATGTCATGTACTAAAAAAAAATTATGCATTATTTTATATACAAAATTTGGTTATGCTTGTTGTTATTGCAGTTGTGATTATGTGAATTTGTGAACATGCAAAACAAGGGAGATTCAAATATATTTTAATGGCATTTTTTTCTTTAGAAAATATGTAGTGATTAGATACAGAAAAAATAAATTTTGGTCTTTACTGTTTGCGTCTTAGGACCCGTTTGGATAAGATTTGTTTTGAACTTATGTAAATCAGTTTATGTAAATAAATGATTTTTTTTATTATTTACAAGTTTGTCAATGTAGTTTATGAAGAAAAAAAAGATTATGAAAATACAATTTTCGTTAATGAAAATTTATAAATTAATAGAAAAGCTTATTTATTTGCATAAACTATTTTTCATAAGCTAAAAAATAAGTCAATCCAAACAAGCCATAAACTATTTTTTTTTGTTGATTAAAAACAATTTTTAAGTTGTTTCATTTTAGATACTTTCAAGAATATACTTGTTTTTTTTTATGAGATATAAAATAATTACATTTTTACTAATTTTTTAATAATTGAGAGATTACTTATAAAAGTAATGGTTATAGTTTTTAATAAAGCAGTGACTTATTAGTTCTAGCTTAACTCTTCCTCCATAGGTATAGACTAAATAGGCTAGGTACTAAACTACTAATACGTCATAGCAAACAATAACTAGGTTTTTTTGTCTGTTTAATTAAAGTTGTACGTATACTATGTACCAATGTTTAACATGATGCTTAAGTTCTTTGCCAAAACATTTACCTGTTTGAGCTAATTTGTCGGTAGAGGAGTTGATAGTTGATAGTTGATAGTTGCTAGTACTTCAGCTTGTCCCAAGTTACATGTGCATATGGACCACCATAGTATAGTATATCACAAACACATAAATCAAGTAATCAATGTGCACAATATTTTACGGAAGATACAGAATAACTGAATCAAATGGTCCTGTTATATATTTATTGCATCGAAGAAGATTGTTGAGAAATAATCAACCTCAAATTCAGATTTTTATTTTAATTATTCTCACCAAATTAAATACAACCACTTCTCTCCGTTTTCAAGCTCATTGGATCCCCTATAGCACAACACTATAGGGGATCCAAGTGCCACATTGTACGTGATTGCGACTCATATTAAATGATTTTTGAATATGAGTATGAATGCAATTTCAAAAGTCATTACAAGTTAAGATTCAGAACTATTTTATAAGGCATAATGTTTCAATAAGTAAATAAATCTATTCTTAAATTCATCAGTTAATATGTGATGTGATTGTGCTATAAATGAAACTTATTTGTACCAAGTCAAACTAAAAATGGTAAACATATCTTGTGATTAGAATCCGGTAGGGAAACACTATTAATGCTTATTGTAAATTGGATGAACTTAGGGGTTCCACGTTTTTTGAAGAAGCTAAATTAGCCCACCTAATTTGACATCGGGGAAAATCGAACCTGAGACCTTGAGGAGGAGCACACTCCCAGGTCCCAAGTCAATACAGCAGGCCAACCCAAGTGGGTTCTTAGGGGTTCCACATTGATTCTTGTCACCTGATATACTTCATTTACCAAATAATTCTCATTACTTGTCCTCACCCGCAATGCTGCAAATATCACTTGCAGGAAAAATATTATCGAATAGGTTTTAAATTGCAGTCGCGGTTGCAGTGACATTGCTAAATGCAGTTGAAATTGCAATTACGATGCCCTTATCGAGACCTCAAAATCCTTTATATTGTGGCTGCAATTGAGGTGACGGACCGCTGTTTAAAACCATATTGCAATCATAAATTTCATATAAAAAGGAAAGGAAAACACTAAGTTTTCAATAAAAATGGCAATGGCTGAATTCATAATATTTCCAATAAAGTAGGCCTTATTCTTCCATCAAGAGTCATGTATATATGAAAAAAAAGTTCCAGGTTTTTAATTTTATCAGGGGTTAATCCAGAAAGGAAGAACATGCCAACCTGCATTTTCATATGCAATAGAGTGTACAACTTTATGCTCAAGTTCTCGTATGTTTCCTCAAGCATAAGATATTGATTCTAGTTGTGGTCGCAGTTACAATCACACTGCAAATCTTGATATTGATTCTATCTTGATTGATTTTAATGTAGAGCAGTAAAGTTGAAACAAATATACAAATTCAAAAGTAGAGGGTTAGGAAAACCTATAGATAATAGCTCGAAGGATTTGAAAACCTTGATGAGGAAGAGCATTTTCCCTCGCATTATCACAGGGAATTTTCGGATTTGAGTTATAGCGAAAGTGTGGAAAATATGGAGAGAAAAAGGAGAGAAAAGATGAGGGCGAAAATAAAATATGAGATAGATAGGAAGAAAGGTAGGTGATTTTCCCACTCTAAAGGTAGAGGATCCTTGTCCGAAATTTCATAATAAGTTGCATAAGCTCATCCAAAGAAGCTAGAAGAGAAGGAATTTTGATTGTCTGTAGTCACAGTCATATATGCATTCATGCAGTTAGTACATTGATGATTGTTAAATATAGATTGGATGGTCTAGATTTAGTGTTTAGGATTTTAATCCAATAGCGACTGATGTGTTGATTGTGTGAATGTGTGGGGACGTTGCTAGCTACAAGAAATCCAATTCTCGGAAGAAGGCAAATGTATAGGATGATGTGATGGCATCAATTGCAAGTTTCATGAATGGTTTAAATTGTAAATTTAGAGACATTGTTGAATTAGATCCACCCATGGTTTCAAATTGTGACCGCAACATTGGTGTTGTTGCGACCTCTGCAATGGCATCCCACCGCGGTTGCAGTGTGATCTTCAATCACATGTACAAAATTTGACCTTTTAAGCCTCTCACAACAGTCAAAAACCTCTCAACGAACACGTGGAGGAAACTAAGACGTTTCTATTGTGAGTAGAAGTAAAATTATTTCACGCTGCAATGAGTGTCGCAGTGTCCACAATGACCGCAATTTGCAACCATGGATCCACCACTGTTTAAAGATCGTTAAGATGAGTATGTCAGTTTTAATATTGTGTCCAGCAGTTGCAAACTTTCTCTTATTATACTATGAAATGAGGAATATATTTAGTTATATAAAAGAAAATATAACATCAACAAATCACTTTATTAAATTAATACAAATCAATCCCTTAATCATAACAATATTAAACATAAATGAATAGAATCCAAAACAATACAAAAGATTACATTGTTTTCTCTATCATAAACTTGATCACACTTGTGCATAACCATATTCAAGTGCTCTTCTTATTAATGTATATATGCATAACTAATACATATAATGCTTTACAATATCTTGATGAATTAATTCGCTCTCCTGCAATTTGAACGAATTTCACCTTGACTCCCAGTAAGTGGCTTAATATTTCCCATCTTAATCATAGATTTCGCAAAGTCGTTGTAGAAAGCACTTGTATCGCGCCTATACTTTCTAACCAACGATCCAGTATAATCACCATTCAATAATTCCTGATCCGAATGAAGAAGCCCTTTCTTTTTAATCAGTTCCGTGTAATATGCCACATCAAATTTTGCCGGTGTAACACAGTCTAGAGCTGCAAGGTTGGAGTCTCCGCCTTCTTTGGGACAAATGTCTTGAAGCTGTTTTGCGAAATTTGCATCGATGTTGTTGTCATTGTAGATTCGGTCCCTAAATAAAAGACAGCGCGAAAATCCAATAGTGTGTGCTCCAGATAGGGCAACGAGGTCTTTTTCGTTTAGGCCTTGATTGTCGAAGTTTTTGATGAGTTGAGAAAGACTGAATGATGGTCCGGGGATATTGCCTGAATCAGCATCGGCACGACTTGCTGTCTTCGAGTCTCTTCTTCCTAGTTTCACTTTCCATGATGGTCCTCCTAACTGCATCCATATATAATTGTAAGTAAATTTCAATTTCAATTTCGTAAGATATTGAAAAAGTTTTTGTAGGATTTTCCTTCAAAAAAAAAAAGTTTTTGTAGGATTTGAAAAATCTCTAAATCAATATATACACATATATTCTTTCTGAATTATCTCGTCATATTATTCTTTATATCTCTAAAATATATTAGTTTACTCAATCAAAAGAAAGAAATTATTTCACAAAAAAATATATTTGTTGCATGTAACTTGTGTAGCTTCACTTTGATATATTCAAATAGTAAAGACTAGTATAATAACTAAGATCGACTCAATAAAATAAATTTATTAGCAAGTTATACAACTTTGGCCATTATAATTTTGATATATTCAAAGTTGGTGGTATACTTGTTAACCTAAACCGAGTAAAGATAAGTTAAAAAATTTCATATATAAAAGATTAACTCTTACTAAAATCCATTTGTAAACTTTATTTTATTCATTTGATGACTAATTCTGTTTTAAAATTACCGACTAGTTCAAAATAAAATAAAAATATATATATATTAAAATGTAGAATATAGTTATAATATTATTATTACTAACCGCAACGACAGAGTCTCTTGCAGCTACAGCCAATATGTCTGCACAAGAAACAACTGG
>Ga0228710_1006682_pt1 | contig 17369 bp, 12 predicted proteins | sample MedpolnodulmetaG_FD_177995 | JGI IMG/M metagenome (GOLD analysis project Ga0228710, IMG submission 177995) | Root nodule microbial communities from Medicago polymorpha collected in Santa Monica, California, United States - pink nodules | ecosystem: Host-associated > Plants > Roots > Nodule... | reverse complement strand
GGGTTGAATAGGTTTTTAAAAGATTTTCCGAAGTTTTAATAAAAACAAGTTTTAACGAAATTGACTATTGGATTCGTGCTCAAACAATCACAATCAATGAATCAAAAAGACAAATATGTGTGAAATAAGATTCAATATTAGTATTGAGTGATTCACGATTAAAATCTTATTATACAATCAAATTAATGTTAATATTCCTTGAACAAAGTACAAAACAATATACAATTTCAAACCAAACCTATATGAACAAAATTACTATGCTATCAAATGAAAAACACAATACACGTGTAATTGAAGAATTGAATAGATATTGCAATCAATTGATCTTAGTAAATAATATGAAACCTAATTCAATGAATTAGATTAATTTTGAATGAAAAACAACTTAGATCAACACTAGCAATTATCCTAACAATTATTCAATTAATCACATGCAATAGTAAAAGTAAAGAGGATAGGGAAAGAGAGGTAACACCGATATTTTTATAGTAGTTCACTCTTTTTCGTCCTCGCTAGAGCTACATCTATTCTTCTTGATGAAGTACACCTTCACCAAGGTTATCCACTAAGTAACAAATGTTGATTACAATGTGTTAAAAGAGTTCCTTGAAATTAAAACCTAATTCCTCAAATCTTATGTAGAACACTCCCCCAAACTTCAAGTACCCCTTAAATTTGGTGCTTCTTGAATCTTCGAATCCTTGAATAGCCGTGCACCCATTCAAACTCTTCAGTCAAGCCTTCGATACTACGTCCGGTAAACGAATCCCCTTCAACTTCTTGAATCTTCGAATCCTTGAGATTATTCATTTCCTTTGAAGCCTTGATTAAGCCCAATCAATCTTATTGACAGAACCAACTTACAATCCCTACTAGCACCCTAGAGAATCTATAGACTCAAAGAACAAAGTGATTTTAAGAAAAAGTGTTTAATCTTGAAGAATTTATGAACAATGAGTTTTTGAGACCTAGAGAGAATAGTTGCAAATGATTCAATGAATTGGGAGTTATGAGGAGAAGACAATATATATGGGAAGGTAGTTAGGCTAAATTTTCGTACAAAAACAAATGTGTGAATCGATTTATTAAACAACTGAATCGATTCAGACACTAAGAAAGATAAGCCCAAACAAAAGGATAGATTGAAAGATAGATGCAAGTCATGTGATATGTGAAACGATTCAAGCTACCGAGATGAAGGTCTTAATCGATTGATGTGAATCGATTCAGAGAGAGTCAGAGAGTTTGGTGATACGACTCAAAACTGAATGATACGATTCAAACATGAATCAATTAATAAACATCATGAATCGATTCATATCAAGTCAGAGACTTAAATGAGACGATTCAGACAAGGTTGAATTGATTCATGCAGAAAAGGACATGAATGAACAAATACCAATTGTTTCACTAAGGTGCTTTAACAGAATAAAAAATGAAAAGCTAAACTAACAACATCTAAACTAAACAACATAAAAATAGAACCAAAAATGCCAACATCATCAAAACAATGGCTAGAGGCTTCAACTAGGAATTGAAACTAATTGATCCCAGTGAAATAGTGGAAACCTAATTCAAGGAATTAGGCCAATTTTAACTAAAAAGAACTTAGATCAAAATCAATTTCTATTCAATTAGTTAATCAATTTATGCATATATAATTATTAAACTTAAAGGGCACAAGGAAGAGAGAACGACACCGATATTTTTATAGGATTTCACCCTTTCGTCCTCGCTTCGGGCTACGTCTACTCTTCTTGGCGAAAAACGCCTCCACCAAGGACTTCCACTAATAATAACAATGTCGAATTACAAATGTGATTACAAGAGTTCCTTGAAACTATCGTAGTTCTTCAACCCCTATGTAACCACTCCCTCAAACTTCAAATACCCTTTGAATTTGGTGTTTCATGATGTCTTCGAATCCTCAATCACCCGTGCAACCCTTCAAGCTATTCACTCAAGCTCTTCGATGCTACGTCCGGAAAATGGATCCCCTTGAACACAATAACAATTAGAAAGAACCCCCATGACCTTTGAAGGTGGAATGAGATTATTCACTTCACTTTAAAACCTTGGTTAAGCCTAGTCAATTTCATTGAAAGAACCAACTTACAATCCCTATTAGCACCCTAGAAATTAATATGACTCAAAGAACAAAGTGTTTCTAAGAAAAAGTGTTTAATCTTGAAGAATGTATGAACAATGAGTTTTTGAGACTGTAACACCCCAGGCTGACGAGGGGGGGAGTGGTCGTCGGTGCACAAGGCATGACAATGAGCGGCTCCCGACAGTTTCTAGAGGAACCGAATCACATCGGAATGAGAGGGATCCTAAGGCTGTGTAGGTATGGGACTACATGTTTGAAGGAAGGGTTATAAGAATTGTTTGGTAGTCCATTCCATACGAACTACACAGTTAAGCGTGCTTGACTTGGAGTAGTCTTTGGATGAGTGACCTACTGGGAAGTTTCTCGGTAAGCGTGCGAGTGAGGACAAAACATGCTGAAAATAGGGTCAGTCAGCAATGCTTAAAGTCGTCTGGGATGTTACCGAGACCTAGAGAGAATAGATGCAAATGATTCAATAATTTGGGTGTTACGAAGAGGAGCGTTTATATATATTTGGGTGGCAAGTGTAAAAATTCGCCCAAAAACAACATTGTGAATCGATTCATTAATTGTGTGAATCGATTCAGACGGCAAGGGGACAAGCCAGATGGACTATGATGATTGATACGATTCAAACATAATATGATTTGATTCAAAATGCCCATGATGAAGAATGAAGCGATTCAGATTATATTGAATTGATTCAATATAAGTCATAAAGTTTTAATGATACAATTCAGGCAAATTTGACTCGATTCAAAATATCATGTAACGATTCACACTAAGTATGAGACTTTGGGTGATACGATTCAGGTAAAAGTGAATCGATTCAAATCCTCAGAAAAACTGTTTTGACAACAATGATGAGGTTACTTGAGTGATAAGGTATCAGGACCAACTAATAATCACACAGTGTTGAGAGACACAGTTTGTTAAGGTGCTTTAACATAATCTAAATCTAAACTAAAAAGAGAAAGCAACAAACTATGAAAACTAGTCCACATTAAAACATCATCAAAATACCTTAGGACTAACATCATCAAAATTGATCGGACCATCATGATTTAGAGTATGTTACTTTCACAATACCATATTCAGAGGTATGTTGTTATGTACAAAATTGCATATTTTGCCCACAATGTCCATTGAGTTTCTTTCCTGCCCTACAAATAAATTAAATTATAAATCACCAAAGTTTATTAATATAGAACAAAAACATGAGAATGATATTTATCCAAACTTGTCTAACTTCAGATGCATATAATTGGTTGATTGGAGATTGTCTTTGTATTTTATGAGTTCTCCCTTTGTAGCTAATACTCCAATAATATCTTAAAAATATCATAAAGATTAGGTTAATATCCAATGTAAGAAAGAAAAACTATAACAAATAAATATACAATAGATATATGAATCAACTCTTTAAAAAATTATCAATCAAGTATGAATCTTCATTCTAAGCTTTAAAAATTTCATCACACATGTGAATTTGAATGCATAAAAAGAAACAATTGAATCATTATTTGACTTCACAGGGGTCATATTCTTCATGCGTGGTCATATTATAAGTCCTTTTGAATTCATAAATCTTGTTAGACATCGAGGTATTTGTTATCTCATACACATTCCCTCAACAAACATAGATTGATATTTTGCATCTTTGTTGCTCAAAACAATGCATTGAATTTTGCTAGTTTATAATACCAAGAAAAACAGAAGTCAACAAATTTTTTGAATAACTATGCATACAAATATTCTAAAAACAATAATGAAATAAAACAAATAAATTCACAAAGAATAATTATCCTAGAAAAATAATTTTAAATAATGTAAAAGTTTGTTTGTTTACAAAAGTTAATATAGAAATAGAAATTGATACACACTCTTTCATTCATAAAAATCATTTCGAATAAATCAATTTTGTCTCGATCCTTGAAATTTGGAATTCTCCACGTTCTAATGATCCTAATCTTCAAATGAGGTCAAATTGTGTAGCCATGATTTTTGGAAAAAAAAACATGATCATGAGATTTCTGATTTGGTTAGTTAAAATCAAAAGTGAATGAAGGTATTCTAAGTGTGTGTAAATATTATTACAAAGTGTTGATATATGTTATATAAAAAGAAAAAAAATCAAAGTATCGTTAGAAAGTACGTCGTATAAAAATCAAAATATATGTTAAAGAATAATAGAAATGGTGTTTGCCAAACATGGAGAATTTAAAATCATGTTCCCGTTTGATCTCAAAATATATGAATATCTGGTTGATTTAATAAAACATTTTCTTTTAAATTGGTTGATTTAATAAAACATGTAACCGATTCTCTTGAAAAAAGAAAGAAAAAAAGTATAAAGAGATAATGAATTGCATCAATTCTATAACAGTAACAATAGATAAAGGGCATATAGGGAGGATTTTGGGATGAATTTTTCATTATCCAATTTTACCCTTAGATAAATTTGCCTATAACAGTGTCAAGTTGTTGGTGTTATCGAAAAAGATATGAATTTAAATTATATTTGTCATATCATTGGTAAAAGATAAATATTATTTGAAAAAACTCTTAATGTATTAGAAATACATGCACGTAAAAAATAAATGGCAAAACTAATTTCCCTTAAAAAATAACAAAATTAATTTAATTAAACTAATTAACTTATGTAAAAACAATTGGTATAATATTATTTTTTTTGAAAAATCAATTGGTATAATATTTTAAAATCAACAGTAAATATGAAATTTAAAATTCAAAGAAAAATTTGAAAGCTTGTAAAAATGTTGAAAATTAAAAGATGAATCACTTTTAAAAATATTAACAAATTTGAGAGTTCGAAAACTAATAATTTTTTTTATTAAATTTATTCATATGCATTATGTTAAAATTAAATTAGACATTAATTAATTCAACCAAAAATAAATTAAAAAAATTAAATGAAATATTTAATGAAAAGGATTGAAAATATTGTATGTAGTTTGTTGAAATATTTTTTTTAATGGCAAAATATATTATATATAAAAGGAAATTAAATCTCAAGTATTACACCAAAAAGAAAAAATAAAAACACCAAAACCCCCCAAAGAAAAACTACCAGCACCCTCAAAATGCCGAAACCCCTAACAACTCTTCAAAAGAACCAACACCGCCAACAGTGATCAATTAGACATCCGAAGTGATTTTGCTTCTAATGTTCAGCTTCGACCACCACTCAAGTTCCGGTCTATTGGAGGAGACATCATAAAACCTAAAAGGACCTGAGTCACAAACTTGCTCCCGACCTCGAATCTAAAGCGATCGGCCCACAAGACTCCCGACACAAGTCAAAAGGCACCCCTCAACTCACGAATCAATAGAGCAGATACCTTAACCTGTCCAAAAACTTGACCCACCAATAAAAATATTTATGGCAAGATTTGAAAACTAATTTTAATTAAAAAATAAAAAATATATATTGAGAATAAATGTGGAAACAACATGTGTCATAAAAAAACCTTGCTTTATATATATGCTATTGATTTTATTTTTTGAAAAATATATATATTATTGATGTTTTGATGGTGGCCAGTGCTCGAACTCCGGATCTTACATATATTATGCATTATCCAAACCAACTGAGCTATGCTCACTTTGAAATATATACTATTGATTGATTGCTGAGAAAAACCCACTCATATAAATAATTTTGTTACGGCGTAAAAAAGACTATTTTCATAAAATTATATAAAAAAAGAGTCATGTTAACTTGTGCCTAAGCACATGTTAAGCGTTGAATTCTTGCCACTAATGGTAAGTATTAATTGAAAAAATTAATATTATATTTTTTAAATAATAAATTAACACAATTTCCGATACAAAATTTCTATTAATGGAATCCTTAACATGTGCCCTAAAGGCACAAGTTAACATTCCCCATAAAAAAAAAAACACTATTTTAACAAAGTCATAATTGTCGTATTATTAGCGTTCATTCCAGCCAGATACACATAGTTTACCAGGGAAGGATCATATTCTTTTAATAAATTTCCATGCAATCTTGTCAAAAAATAAATAAATTTCCATGCAACTAACTATATATATATATAATGATTTTTTATTTTTAAAAAAACTACATATATCGATTTTGTCAATAAAAAAACTAAAATATATTGATAGAAGCGATACCAATGAATTAAAAACATACAACTACACTCTAATACACGTGATAGATATAGATATTTCTAACAAACTAATTTACCTCCAGTTTCAATCCTCAAGTTTGCTAAAGTCATAGGTGTATTTAAAAACATACTTAGTGCAAAAAGTAAACTGCGTAAATTAATGCCTTGAAAAATAAGCAACTACCATCGACTTTGCATTATAAATATGCATGTGTTGAGTAGGTTGTTAAATGCAGTAGTAAGAAAAATGGCTTCAAATAAGTTCTCCCTTATTTGGGTGGTTCTCTTTTTGTGTATGCTGGGTTTCTCTGCCAAGGCAATAGCAAGGAACAATGTTGGTGCTTCTGAAATGTACGCAAGTAAGTAAACCTCAATTACACCACCCATTCAATTAGTGTGCCTGCATTAATTAATTATACATTTCTTACAATTATGTATAAATTAGTTTTTCCAAACAATTATTTCAGATAGAAAACAACTTAACCTAGATCAGCGATGTAAGAGAGGAAGAGTTACTGTTGAAGTCAATGAAGTTCGAGTGCCTAGGGAAAAGGCAGCAAATGCTCCACGTTGCCACAATTATCTTTGATCTGGCTGTGTTGTGTTGTGGTACAATTTCATGGATGAATAACAGAAATAGAAGACAAGTATAAATTAAGTGGCACTAATTTTCATTGGTTTTGTTCATGTAATTTGTTTGGTTTTCATAATAAATTTATGTAATTTTTTTTAAGATAATATGAATAAGAGTTTAGTTAGTATGCTATGTTAGTCTATAATTATTTTACAAATACATCTAATGATGTGTTTCAATATTTATTAAATGACGTGAAAACACGTTATTGAATGCATAGTAATATAATTATTCTCCGAGATAATATACTAATTAAATTAATATGTATAATTGTGTATATCTTTTTTAAATGACTAATTATGTAAAAAAAATTAAATCAATATCACTATCTTCTACATTACTCTAATAAATTTATTAATAAAGAAGATAGTGAGATTGATTTAATTTTTTCGATTGAACTTGTTCATCTTCTTATTCTTTCGTGTTCAACCGATTCTTTATCGTTTCATTTTTTATTTATTTTTCTTCTTATTTTTTTTCATTGATTCATTATGATTTTGATTTGTTCATGTTTCTTGGATTCATTTACTTGTTAGTTTCTTGGTTGACTCTTTTATGAAATCTCCAAATTCATGGTGAGAAATAATAACACTCATAATCAAGATCAAAGTCTTGATCCTTACTTTGTTCGTCTATCATAGTATTCAACAATTGTGATAACTATCAATACTGGTCCATAAAGATGCGAAGAGCATTGCCTATGAAGAACAAGATCAAATTTGTGGATGGCTAAATTCCAATTCCAAATGAAGATGATTTGAATAGTGATGCATGGGTAAGGTGTAACAATCTTGTTAATACCTAGATAATTGTTCTAGACCATTCACACGGTTACACATGTACAATAATACGCCGCCTTAAGGCTACACATTCGAAGGAGCAAGCCAACCTGACTGCGTCGTGCCACACTGGAGCATGCCTCCTTGCCAAGATCACGCTACACGTATCCTTCCTCGCTCCTAATCACACGCTGCATAACCCGGAGACAGTTATGCCTCGAGCGCGCCTATATAAGGGTGAACTTGCTTCCCCTCAAGGTACACAATACTTTTCACAACACTTCTTAGACTTTCTGTCTCAGTTCTATTAATGACATGAGCGTCGGAGTGCTAACGTGCTTGCAAGCACCTTTCGTTCCACTGTAGAAGACACACCACCGTCGCACCGAAAGCCGTTACCGATCACCGGAGCATTCTCTACAACCGTTGCGACTCAACCATTCTCACCAGACATATCATTTGACACTAGAACGAGGGGATCGTTCGCTAAACTGCCACGATCCAACGATCCTCCACCGTAACCGTTTTCAGTTACGCACATCTCCGCCATAACCGTTTTCGGTTACACGTTCTCACCACAACGGTTAACATTTACCGCTCCTACCTTCGAAGTAATGGTCGGAACTCACAGAAGAACCACTGCAAATCGTTCTGCCCCATTTCAAGCATCGTGATCAATGATCCAAATTCTCCAAAGTCAAACAGTTCCGATCATCGAACTGGTGAATCCTGAGGGAAGCTATGATATCCTCGACACAACAACCGGTGTTTGTGCTACAACCGCCTTGAATGCAATGGTGCTTTGCAACCGGGGATGTTCCGACGGTGATCGCTACGCATATCAAAGAATCTTAACATAACAAACACCAGACAACACCTTCAGCGGTGGAATGCCCTCCGTCCACACCAGTGGACCTCTAGAGGAAAGGAATGAAGCTTCCCGAGGATTCGAACGAAGGGCGTAGCAAAACACGTCCGCGTCGTTCGGAGAGATACAAGCCTTCGAAACTCTGTGAAGAAGGGACTCTCCCCCACACCACGACCGACCAAAGGAAGGAGAATACACTTCGGAGCGCCGTCGTAGAGATCACCACAAACGACCTTTAACGAAACCACCAAAGCTGGAAACTTATGACGACACGGCAGATCCGGACGAACACGTAGAACATCTGGACACCGTACTCGATTATCACCGTGAAAAAGGCGCGGTCAAGTGCAAATTATTCGTCCTCGAGCTGAAGGTCGCTGCTATGGTTTTGTTCAATGGTTTACGAGACAACTTTATCGGTTCATGGGAAGAACTGTGTAGTGAATTCATGTCCCACTTCAACGCAAAGAGGAAGCGATTGAAAACCATGGCAGACTTGAATGTTATCGTCTAAGAAGAGAAAGAAACTCTAAGGGAGTACGTGGAATGCTTCACCCAGGAGGGCGTGGAAATATTGGGCGCCCATGACGGTCTGAAGTGTTTCATATTCGAAAGCAACCTCCGTGAGGACTGTAAGTTCAAAGAAGAGCTAGGGCTTCAGGTGGCCAAGGATATGAATGACCTCCTTACGTGCGCCCAACCTTACATCAATTACAAAGAGAAGAAGTTGGCAGAGGAAGCACTCAAGAGCAAACAATCAAACAAAGAGGGTAACGACGGACGCCGTAGCGATGGTGAGAAACGCAAAGGCTCTCACCCTCACCCCAGAGACTACACTCCGCTCAATGCATCTTGTGAAACCATCCTCTAGGAGTGTTATGCCACAGAGTTGAAAGCAACATGAATTATAGCACCACCGTCCCTGAAAGAATCGGTAGGAACCGACAAAGTAAAGTACTGCCTCTACCATCGAAGTCGGAGTCACGATACGGAAGAATGCTTCCAACTCCGAGAGCAATTGAAGATTTGAAAAAGAAAGGAAAACTAGGTTGCTTCGTCGATAAGGGACGCTGGAAAAACTTACGAAGAAAGTCTCTGAAAAATAAACGATCCTCAGAAGGAGGCGAATCGCCACCAAAAAAGATGCTGAGTGCTGCCGATAAAGGACAAACAGATGCGGACACTGATAGTGAGGCCAAAAAAGATGGATGCATGATCTTTCTCGAGGCAATAATGGGCGGATTCTCAGCACCAAAGGACACACTGAGGGGGACGGAAAAAAGAAAAATAGTCGAAGTAATGGAAACATATGGGACACCCATAAAGGCAGCCTAGAAGAGACCATCATTAGGATTCACTGACAACGAAAAGGTGAATGGAGTGTCCAACGAAGAGTTATCGCTCGTCATCATCGTGGCCATTCTAGACCACGACGTCTCAAGATGTTTGGTTGGCGAAGGCATCTCCGTCGATATCCTGTACCCAAACGCCTTTGAAAAGTTGGGCCTGAAGAGAAAAGATTTGAAGACCTATGTCGACACCGATCCTCTTGGCTTCAACGAGATGAGCTTGCGTCCGTGGGGATATATAACACTGAGCATGACATTTGGAGAAGAAATGGACGAACGAACAATCGAGACACCATTCCTGGTCATACCGGTCGTGTCCATCTACAACTACATTATAGGTCGCCCCACCTTAATGGCGCTCGACACAGTCACATCAATGGTCCACTTAAAGATGAAATACCACAACAATAACCGAGACGTGGTCACAGTTTACGCAGACTTGAAGGCTGCAGAAAGATGCCACCGGGCTTGGCGAAAATTACCCGCACCGTGTAACACCTCGTTTTCCCAACATATGTAAATAATACAAATAATCAGAGTATTCAACGTAAAACGGAATTTCACACTACAAAACAAGTATAAATAGGGTAAAGTCGCTATTTATTAAAACAATCATGTCAAAATTTCAATAACATCGTAGCGAAAAATAGATTCATAGTTCAACAACTTTGTTCAACAATATTTGGCACTACGACCTCAACATAAACAACTTAAAAGAAAATCTTAATCCAAAAGGGTTCAACAACGTAGTAGTTCATAAATAATACGTTACAATGGAAAACAAAGCAAGAATCTCCATCTTGTTACGTATCAGAGCGACCCTAAGACGACGCACAAGAGAGTCAACTCACATCAACAGCTAATCCTGGTTATCTGCACATTACCAACATAGGGGCAACATTCAAACAGAAGGGGTGAGATTTCACATTCAATAATAATAAGCATATAATTCATCAACAGAACTTAACAACCTAAACAACAATAATTAACAACAATAGTTAACAACAATAATAAACAACAATAGTTAACAACAATACTTAACAACAATAGTTAACAACAATAATATTCCATATATGCTTCATTTATTTCCACTTAGCATTTAAATCAACAACAACAACTCAACAATGACGACGACAACTCGACATTAACGACAATGCAACGACACAACAACAACTTGACTATGCAGTATGCATGTGGTACCAATCAACGTGTTAGAGGAATAAGCTCGTCAAGCAACGCTGGAGTAAAAACTCCTAAAATCAACGTTGGAGCATAGCTCCTAAAATCAACACTGGAGCATAGCTCCTAACTTTATATGAGTATGCATGGACTCAACAACTTAATCAACAACAACGTACAACATTAACGACTTGACAAAATCAACAACAACGTGCAACATCAACAACAACGTACAACTTCAATATTATAATCTCATGGATATTCATCATTTAATTGCAACATCATATAATCATCATGTTAATTCAACATATGCATTCATATAGTAATTCATCAACAAGTTATTCATATAATAATCATCAACGTATATACATACCTTCATGTAATAATTTATTAACAAAGTTATTCATATAATAATCATCAAATCCGATTTTAAACCCTATTCTCAATTTCACATGAACAACAACAAAACTACATGTTAAATTCAATTTCAGAATTATACAACCTAAAATTAGAGAATATTAGTCACACCCTTACAAAACAACAACAACAACTACATGTTAAATTCATTTTCAGAATTACATAACCTAAGATTAGAGAATATTAGTCCCACCCTTACCTTAGATTAGATGATTGCAAGGTTCTACGAATTCTTCTCTTCTCTTGGTTCTCCTCTTCTCTAGGTTCTCCTCTTTTCTCCAAAAGCTTCTAAACCTAATTTGTGTCTGGCTCTTAGCTTTTATATCTCACACCCTCAACATATTTTCCAACTAAATCCATGTATTTTCTAACTAAATCCAAACCAGCCCTTAAAATATATATATTCTAATATTCCAACATATTCTACTAAATAATAATATAAAGCCACCTAATAAAATATAATACACCACAACACATCATAAATCCACATAAATCAACATAAATCATATAAGTCATATATATAAAAGACTCTAAACTCAACCAAAAATAATTAAATAATAAATAGGGCGTTACACACCGCAATCAGCGACAACTGTGTAAGGAGTGGGGGAAAACATACGGCGCCCCGTTCCAAGTTGCAGTAATGCTGACTTCGATGCCCGATGAGAGCAGAAGTACCTCAAACTTGAGAGAGGGCAAGAGATGCCTTTCCCTTTGGAAGATAAGTTAGCTTTCGAGCACCTTACCCCTGATGGGGAATTCAAATTCGTTCAGCTGGATGACAAAGTGGCCAGGAAGATCAAGATCGGGGCCTACCTACCGCCAACGGTAGAGAATGACCTCATCAAATGATTGCGAGAAAATGTTGACCTATTCGCGTGCTCCCCCGAAGAAATGTTAGAAATATACCCAAGTGTCGCTTGCCACAAATTAAACGTCAACTCGGAGGCCAAGCCTATGAGTCAGAAGATGTGCCACCAAACTCCCGAAAAAGTTCAGGCCGCCAGATAAATAGTAGAGGGACTGATGCAGGCCAAATTTATCTCTGAAATCAGTTACGCACAATGGCTCTCCAACGTGGTCCTTGTGAAAAAGGCGAGCGGAAAGTGGCGGATGTGTATGGACTACACGAACTTGAACAAAGCCTGCCCGCAATATGAATACCCATTTCCCAATATCGACAAGTTGGTAGACAGTTCCTCTGGTTATAAATTGTTTTCCTTCATGGACGCTTACTCCGGCTACAACCAAATCTCCATGGACAAAAATGACAGGAAGCACACGACCTTCATGATTGAAGGCGCCAACTACATGTACAACGTCATGCCATTCAGATTATGGAACGCATGCGCCACCTATCAAAGGATAATGAATAAGGTCTTTAAGAAGGAGATAAGGGACATGCTTGAAGTTTACATGGACGACATGATAGTAAAATCGGTCGAAGAATCCAAACAAAGGCATCACTTAGAGGAGGTATTCGCCCATGCACGCCAATACAACATGCACCTCAACCCTGAAAAATGTACTTTTGGCGTCAAAGAAGGAAAAATATTAGGATTCTACCTAACGGAGAGGGGAATTGAAGCCAACCCAGACAAATGCCGAGCTGTCTTAGAAATGGAACCCCCATCGTCAAAAGAACGGATCATGAAGTTAAATGGAATGCTGACGGCGCTCAGTAGTTTTATCTCTATATCCGCTCAGCACGCCCTCCCGTTCTTCAGACTTTTGCGGAAAGAAATGAACATTGAATGGACACAAGAATGTGGGGAGGCGTTTGATAAATTAAAGACTATCCTCTCACAACTCCCCGTCCTATCCAAGACGATGGTGGGAGATATCATGTACCTCTACTTTGAGATCTCGGCAGAAGCAGTCAGTGCCGTCCTAGTAAGAGAGGTAGGGACCAACTAGAACCCGGTTTACTTTTGTGCGAAAGCCCTGGTGGGGACTGGAAACACACTACCAAAAGATTGAGAAGGTGGCGCTCTCTCTCATGGTGGCCACCAGGAAATTGTTGAAGTATTTTCTGGCTCATTCCATCGTAGTTCAAACAGAATAGCCGCTAAAAAACGTGTTGTTTCAACCGGATTTGGCAGGGAGAATGACCAAATGATCGATAGAGCTCTCTCAATTTGATATAACCTTCGAGGCAAAGAAAGAGATGAAGGCCCAAACGTTCGTAGACTTCTTAGTGAAATTCACTCCGTCCACAGGCGAAACGTCATTCTGCCTCACCTTCAGAACGGAAATCGTGATTCCAGTCGAAGTAAAAGAATTAAGTAGGAGGACGGCACACCCGCTCGACCATAACGCCAACATCGAAGCCACCTTGAAGAGCTGAAGTTCATCGATGAATGAAGGAACATTGTCGCCCTAACTGAGGCCTCCATCAAACAGGCCACGACCACCTGATACAACACGAAAGTAAGGCCTAGAGGCTTCGATCCGAGAGACCTGGTTGCCAAACACAGAGTTTGGACTTTGTTTGTATTGGGCCTAAATTCTTTGGACAGTCGAGAACAAGTAATAACCATTACAATAAATTTCTTTATTTAATAATGATATATGTTGTGTCAAGTCATTAAAAAGTCTATAAAAAAAAACTAATATTATACCATTTATTGTTGTGTGAAAGAAACACATAATAGGATAATGTAGATTGTATCTCCTGTTACATCCTTCTTTTAATCAATATTCTATTATATGAAATTATGTTTATCTCATCACAATCAATTGATATCCCTTTTCAATAAGTTTATAAACATGACAATAAAGATTTTACAAATAAACTGTAATAACCATCACAATAAGATTCTTTATTTAATAATGATATATATTGTATCAAGCCATTACAAAGAGTATACTAAAAAAGAAAAAAGAAAATAATATTATAACAATTTATTGTTGTGTGTGAATTAAACACATATTAGGATAATGAAGATCGTATCTCCTATCATATCCTTCTTTTAATCTATATTCTATTAAGTACATTTTTGGTTATCTCACAAAATCAATTGATATCCCTTTATATATATACATATATACACTTTTGTTCTTATCATTGTATGAAGTAGTTTTTGGTTCTGTTATCATAGAAGACGATCACTATGTCGGTGATCAAAACAAACTTTTGTTATACGTCCTTTTTCATGCTCACGGTTTTTACAATAATCTTCAATTCTACGATCGCGTCACCCATCGCATGTCAAGGTATTCAATTCCTTGACACCAATTCTCTAATTCTTCTTCACCTATGAATTTGGTTTAATTTTACATTTGATTTTATCACATCTTTTTCTTTTAACTAACACCCTTTAATCCTTTTTATTTCAGATACTAGATGTTCCATACATTTCAAAGATTATAGAGATGTTAAGGTATAACCACTTACCCTTTTTTGTTTGATATATATATATATATATATATATATATATATATATATATTTATGTTGCATATCCATTGATAATTTATTTTCTATCATTCTTACATCTCTTAGTTTCTTGGGTGTATCATCATAATTTTATTTCATTATAATTAAATAAGATATCAAATAGTCCAATTGGAGATGCTTTTAGATTGTGGTAGCTTACTTAATTGTATAAGCATATTAGATATGGTGATATAGTCCCAAAAAAAATATTCTCAAACAATAATTATGGTTAAGTTGAAAGACTTATTGGGTCAAATAAAGGAACTATAGTTTAGTTACACTTAATTCATGTTTCTTGGAGAATTCACAATGTAGCTCTCTCATACACATGATTCATTTGATAATTTTTTATTGTCAATACTTTGTAATCACTAAATTCTTCAACTCATTCGTATACATAATTATTAAAGGATCTAAGTAATAACATTAAATCAATACATTTAAATAATATTTGATTTATTTTAATATAATATTTTAAAGAAAACCCGTGAATAAGGAGAAATATAGGGTCTTTCTATAAACACTCGTCTAAATAAGGACTAAAAAATATCACTCCAATATTAGAGTGCCTATTTAGTTTAAAAGAAAAAAAAAATATGAACTACTTGACATTATGGATGTTTGACGGGGCACAAGTTAACCTTTTTTAATACATATAACATCGATATTAGTTTCTTGAATAAAAATTATCTGTTTCAATATTTGATAGTTTTTTGAAGTGGTCATATTAGCCTTTTTATTTTGTCATTTTTGTATTAAATTGATCATTAGCAAGTAAATCCATGAGATTCATGAATAAAAAGTTAATTTTTTTGGTATGTGATTAAAGTTTCTGAAAGAAATATGATAGTTGTAGTTCAATTAACATATCTGTAGTTGATATAATTATTTGTGATATTTTTGGTCAGCATGTTGAGGAAGTTGGACAAGGGGTGGTGTCTGAAAGCAAATCAAAGGGGAATGAGGTTTCTTCAATGAGGTTTTTTAGACTGATTGGATCACACCCTCCAGATTGCAAAGGCAAGTGTGGTACATGTACTCCATGTACACTTACCCGTGAGAAAATTCCTCCATCAGATGTCTCAGATCCCACTCCAGAGAGATGGATGTGCAAATGTGGAAACAAGTTATATGATCCATATGGAAAAATATAATATCTAGTAATCTCTATGTTTAATATATTTCATGTTAGCTTAAAATAAATAATGGAATATATGTTACATTCAAATAATATTAAATATTTTATAGCAGAATTTTTAACTAATATTCCTTAGAGTAATACTAAGAATTTATTTTTACCTTGTGTTAACATTCCTCTTATGCTAAAATTCAATTTTTACCTTCTTTCTTTTTCTAATTTATTTTATCTCTCTTAAAAGAAAGGAACAAAAATCTTCCTCCATTAAATCACTACCATCCCACTTTTAACCATGTTATGTCTTCTCGTGTCTAATTTGGCTATGTTGATAAATCACAGATGTAGAGAGTCTCACGCTTAAGTGAGATATGTTAATATGTCATATGTGATTTAAAGTTCCACATTAGATGTAAGAATATATGATGAAAAATATATAATTAAGATGACTTCGTATACCTAATGCCTTAAAGATTTGGATGAAGATGTGATGTCAAACCTACATGCATGACTGATCTTAACCTAATGCGATTATCCAACCCGATTTAACCTTAGAAAGTCCCAACATTATGATGAACTACTTTTTTCTAAAATTTAGTTTTTTAGATGTCATTCGTTTTGATGTTACATTTGTGTGTTGTTCTTAGCCTCATGTGAACTTTTTGGTATTAGCTCTCTAGTTTCAAGAAGAAGGAGTCTTATTAATCCGTAGATCAATCGTGTGCTAAGTAAAGCCTAGCCAAAAAAAGTTTCACCTCTAAATCAAACTCAAGTTCTCTTGAATGACTCATCCTTTGGTTCAACTCGTTAACCACTTGAGTCTAATCACTTGGTTTCTTAGCCTAATGTGAAAATCCAACCTAGTCTAATCTTCCCCTGAAATCCCAACATTATGATGAACTATTTTATTAGTGTTTAGATGTTATTTTCTTAATTTTTTTATCTTAAAATTTCCTTTTTGGATGTCATCCCCTTTCATGCAACTTTTTGTTTATTCAACCTCTACTATTTCAATCTTCTACACATTTGGTCTTTGGTTGAATGTGGCAATAAAAAATACTGATGTGTTACATTAAGTGTGAAGGCGAGAAAAAAACACAAGAAGAAGGGGTTGAATTGTGCACGCTTTTTATGGTTTTCTTTTTCTTTAAGTTTAACAGCTTGATCAGAATCTGAGGTACACATATTCTGATGTAGAGTCTAAATGCAGCGGATAAAGAACACAAGACAAAGATAAAGATATATATATATATATATATATATATATATATATATATATATATAGAGAGAGAGAGAGAGAGAGA
>Ga0228710_1006681_pt1 | contig 17370 bp, 8 predicted proteins | sample MedpolnodulmetaG_FD_177995 | JGI IMG/M metagenome (GOLD analysis project Ga0228710, IMG submission 177995) | Root nodule microbial communities from Medicago polymorpha collected in Santa Monica, California, United States - pink nodules | ecosystem: Host-associated > Plants > Roots > Nodule... | reverse complement strand
TTTACCTTTCCCCAATTTTTTTTTTTTTTTTTGCCGTTGTTCATACATAGTTAAATGAGAATTGCTTTTCTCCTATCTGTTTTTACTCATTCCCGTCCTACGTGAGTTAACCCATTCTCAAAATATACATGCGTGAGTTAATTCACTTTCGGCTATTTGACGGGAATGAGCAAAAACAGATGGAAGAAGAGCAATTACCTAGTTAAATGGCCAATTCTCATTTAGACCCAAGGTATACGTGGACTACTCACATTAATTTCATGAAAATTACAATTTAGGCCTTTGGATTGCTCACATGCCCCTTAAAGATATCCAAAAATACCCTATCGTGCCTTAACTTATGGTCGCATAAGTTCGGGAGTTACGATCTGATTATTAACATAAAAGTTTGTTTTGTTGTTTCAGATTATAGAATCAAAATTTTATCAGAACATAGAGGACAAAAAAAATCTAGTGCGATATTATAAGCTGTTTAACAATAATCACTGACGAGAAGAGAAAATCTAACAGTTTCAGATTCCCGGGCAATGACGCCATTTTGATGTAGTTTTTTTTATCAAAAGTAAGTATTTTTTATACTGTTTCCATAAGGACTAGTGCGATATTATAAGCCGTTCAACAATAATTACCATTTTAAGTTAGGGTTTAAGTGGTTGTTTGTGATAAAACCTAATTAAAATATAGAGCGATAAGTAAACTGAGATTTGATAGAGACTAAAAATTGTTAGGATTAGACTTCACTAACCAAACGTCGCATATATTCTCATGATCATGCAAATAGATTCTAGCTATTACTTGATATTACCACATATCATCGACAACACCATTTATGTTTAAATAATGTCGTGAGCTTAATCCTATTGTTTAATCGACGATTTCTCAGCCTATCAAACAATCTGATAGCATTAAGCTTTGATATTTGAAATGATTATCAAAACTTAAACCCCATTTCTAGAATTCAAGTTTCAATAGACTATTATCCTATATCTAGATTCAAAATGTACTTTTCAATAACATTTCAAATCATAAATGAGCATGAATAACAAAGATAATATGAATATCAAATAAAACTAGAATCATATATTGCTTGGATCAATAAGAATATGTACTGAGTGTTGATCAGTTACATCTAATCCCAACAAGGTGAGATTTAGCTACTAATTGTCATGGTAGCCTTGCAAAAATGGAAGAAATGCTTGAAGTACATCACAAGATTTTATCTCTCAATGAATCTTGTTGAATCTCCACTCTGATACTCTTGCCCTAGGTTCTCCTCTAAAATTCATAATTGTCTCTCTACAAAAGTACAAGATGATAATCTGAAAGGATGAGAGACTAGTTTTTATACTATGTCTGATAATTGACATCTCGCCGAGCGAGATCAGGCTCGCCATGGCGAGGAGACCTTTCTTCACCAGTGGGTTTCTGCCACGTAAGAAAGCTGCCTAGAACCTCCTTATCTCGCCATGGCGAAGGCTGGGCTCACTGTGGCGAAGTCCTGTTTCTGAGGATTCTGGACTTTCTGACTTCTCCTCGCTTTTCCTTTTGCTATGATCTCGCCATGGCGAGATAGCTCGCCATAGTCTCGCTGCGGCATGCACGAGACTTGTAAAACTCGGGGCTCTCTGACTTGCCTCACCTTCTTCTTGCTCGCTGTGGCGAGCTATGCCGTTGAGGCTTCGCCTTGGCTCGATGTGGCTTGTAATATCCCGTTTTAGCTAGAATTATTTTGTTTATTTATTATATATGTTCGTGTGTGATTAATTACTTGTCTGTGTATTTAGTTTGGGATTAGTGGATTTTTGGCCTAGAAGGGTATTTTAGTCATTTTGGAGGCTAAGGGTATTTTGGTCTTTTGGTGAATAAGGGTAAATTATTCATTTCACTAAGAAGGTTATTTTTGGTGTTTTAGTGAGAATAGTTATTTTTACTGAGTTACTAGTGAGTTGAGGTAATTATTTCGAGATGGTAATTATTTGATGTTTTAGCGGATTAATGAGTAGTAACTTTTTAGAATTTGTTAGTAAGAGTTTTAGGCCCATTGTCAATATTAGAAACCTAGGCCATTGGAGAGTAGTATATATACTTAACTCATGAAGGAAAATTAGGGTTAGAACATTTCATCTCATAACAAAGGGAGGCTAGAGAGAGAAAGTTGGAAGAATGGAGAGAAGAAGAGAAGAGGAAGAACTTGGAGAAGAGGAAAGCTAGAGATTGGAAGCTAGAGGGGAGAGTGAAGCCATAACTAGTGATTGTGAAGCTTTGAGGTAAGGGGGATATAACTATTTCATCAAATAAGCTATAATCTCATATTTTTACTTTTGGGTCATAAGTGTTTTTGTCTGAATTATGACTTTTATGATTTTTGATGTTGAATTTCGTGCTCCTAATTTATGTGTAGTTATGTATATGTCAAATTTCATGGAATTGATGTGTTTATGTGTTCAAGTTCATAGTTGATGTTTGAAATAAGTTGTTTTAATGATTTTTGCTAAATTAAGTGTAAACCATGACTTTGTGAATGAATATTGTTCAAACATGTTTCTAATCACTTGATAAATGATTATATATGTTTGTATGTTGTTGGGGTTTGAATTGTTGTTGTGGTTTATAAAGTTTGGATGAAATTGTGAAAATATGAGTTTTTGATGAAAAATGAGTTTGATGATGATTTTGTGATGAAATTAAATGAGGTTATGAATTCATGTTTGTTAGTGTTTTGATTTCCTTTTGATGTATGTTAACTAATAACAAAGTTTGGAAAACAAATTTGGTTCAAATGGAATCAAAATCGGGGTTTTTGGGGAAAAATTGGATGGGTTCCCAGTGGGAAACCCAAAAATCTAGGTTGCCTTTAGGGATGTCAATGGGTACCCATGGGTACGGATAGTATGATACCCGTCCCCGTTGGATAAATATGATACCCGTGTCTGCCCCGTACCCTCGTGGGTACCCATTATGCGAGTACCCGCGGGTATTGATGTATCCATGGGTATTCATGGGTACCCATGGATTTTTGAATTTATTTATTTTTTTGTACAAATAATAACTTTTTTTAATTTCCAAAAAACTTAAACTTTTAAACATCCATACATAATCCATTCAAAATTTCATAAATCATACATAATCCATAGAAAATTCATGATTCTTATATAATCCATAAGATGTGTTTTATGATGTGAATGAAGTGGAAATAATGAACTTATTAAGATGAATTAAAAAAAATTAAAAATAAAAATAGGTTATTAATGAGGAATCTTAGGTGGGCAGTAAAATTTCCTTCAATAAGGTGACAACTTTAAGTAATAAGATAAGATATATATGGATATTTTAGTAATTTACTTAATTTATTATCGGGTATGGGTACCCATGGGTATGGGTACAATCAAATCTGTATCCGTATCCATATAATAATGGGTAGTCAAATACCCGTGGATACCCGTTTAGCTACCCGCCCCGTGCCCGTAACAGATTTTACCCACTGGTACCCGTGTGCATGGGTGTTTTTGCCACCCCTAGTTACCTTACTGGTGCAGCTCGCGCGGCGAGCTGGAGCTTGTCATGGCGAGTTACTTAGTGCAACCCCTATGTTTTTGGGCGTCCCAGGAAGTTGTGGGTCGTTCTGGACCACTCTAAATGATTCTTTTGATGTGTTTGATTGATGTTTTCACTTATAAACCTACTGGAACATCAAACAGTTTGGATTAAGATTGATTTTGTGAATGGAATTGAAACTTAGTTGAAAAATGTTCAAGAACGTGAAATTTTCCGAAACTTGTTTTACTCAAATAAAATGATGAAATTATCATTTGTTTTCTGTAACTAAGAGTTTAGAATGATTAGGAAAGGTGTATGTGAGCTTAAAACTTGATCTTACTTTGAGAATGCAATACTTTATGAAGATAGAGAAAATGAGACGAACTTAATGAATTTTTGAAATTAACCGGAATTGAGCTATGTTGTTGATCTGTATGAACTATTGTGATGTTATGTGATATATGGAAATGCTTTGTTGATGTGTTTAAGCATGAATACCTTGCTCAGGGAATTATTTGGAAAACTATGAATTTTGTGAAAATAGACGAACTTTGTCAAAATGAGGTTTTATGATCGAATAACTTGTAAATGACTTTGTGAACATGATAACTTGGTGACATAAGAATGAATCAATGATTGATGTGTGTAAAATATGTTGGTTATCATGATGTGAACGATTGTTCGTCTATTGTGCAATTTTGTGCTTTATGAAGTGATTGTGCTTCTTTGTTGTGAATACTTGTTGATGATGATTGATGATAATTATGGTGCTAATCATGATGATGAATTTAGTGATGTTGTGATGAAACAATGATTATGAAATAATATGTAGAGATGAATAATTAATGATGAATATGTGGAGATTTTTACTTGATGTTTAATATGCAGAGATGAATTAATTGACGTTAATTGTGATGTATGAATGTATTGTTTGATAATGCAATATGTGGAGATATGTTGAGAATATGTAGAGTAAATTGGTGTCGTGCATTATCGAGTCAATATTTGGCATCCATGCATTCATAAGTCCTATATGTAGAGATATGCAGAGATATGTAGATGGATCACTTGGTAAAATTATCTCCAATATCCATCAACTATGAAGAAGGCGGATCACTCGGTAATATTACCTATAATATCCAAATACTTGCTGGTACCACATGCATGTAGAGTCGCGTCTAGAGCATTGCATGCATATGAATTATGTGATGATGTGATTGGTGAATTATTTGATTATATGTGGTGATGTGTACATGATGATGTTTGTCATTTGGTGATTTCTTGTACACTTAGTGATTTGATTTGATGATAGTTATTTTGGTGATAGTAATGAAGTGTGAATCATATGTATTTGATTTGGTGATTTCTTTGATGATGATTTCCTTACCTATACTTTTGGAATGATGAATTATATTTGTTGAGTTAATTAGGCAAGAGTTTATGTGATCCATATGATTGGTGTGAATTAGATGGATTATATTCATTATGTGAAGTACATGCTTTATGTAAAATGAGTGATGAGTATGTATATGTGCAGTTAGTATGATAACATGGTTTGTATTGAATTGGAGATAATATTCATGTGCAATTAGTATTCTAGGAATGATGAGTATGTATATGTGCTATGCATGAAATCCTTGAATGCTTATATTTGATTATAAAATATTATATAATCCCCTGTGGTCGTTTTGGTTGACCGCCTGCCTATTTGTATGAATGGGTAGACGACTTGCAGGATTAGTTGCTTTGCTTTTGCTTGCGAGTATGCTTGAGGACTAGCTTTGGAGCTACCTTGTTTCTTTTCTTTGTAGTCTAGTTCTAGGGTTTTGATTAGGATGTCGGTCCTTTTTTGGTTACTTTTTTCATGTCTTTATGAGAATTGTCACTCATTATGTTGAGATTTAAGATTATATTTGGTGATGTATTATGATACATGTGACATAGCTATTTTGGAGATTTTATTATCGTTGATGAGATGTTATGATATTATTTTGTTGTGAGTTTTGAAAAACTAATTATGCATGTTTTTGATTAACTGGAGATGTAGCATCTAAATTCCTTGAATGATTGTATTATTTTAAGGGTTTAGGGTGTTACATGGCTCGCTATGAGAATCCTAGAAATGGTGCTCTTTGACTTGACTTGCCTTCTTCTCGCTTCTTTCTCGCTATGGCGAGCTAACCTTTGCATTTCTTTGTTGATTTCTTGCTTGCTAAGTGTCTTGACATGCATTTTCTTGCACAATGGGATAGAGTAAGATACAACATGTAATTAACTTGTGATAACTTGTGAAACAAGTAACAAAAGTGCCTAAAATACAACATGTAATTAACTACTTTCTGGCACTTATCAGACACCGTATAACACATAGTATTATCTAAAACCTAATAAATAAACTTTAGCACATAATATCATAAAAAAAATGCAATATACTCATGGTTAAATGAAATCTAACTTAGTCAAGATTAAGCAAACGATAGCCACAAGATCGGCCATATTCCGAAGGTTCAATAAAAGAAAAGAATAACAAATGTCTAATGTGTATGACGAAGAAAACTCACTTAGAGGTATGCTTTTTGGAAGCGCTACATCCTCGTAGATATGGAGTAGGCGATGAAAGAGCTGCTAAATATAGTATGTTCATTGTATAGGGTAGTTCCACATGGACAATCACCTTTATTGGGCATGATCCCTTAAAGCTTAACTAGACCTTCATTTCTTGATCTAATCTATTTAGGGGACAAAAGATTTCGAGTAATAGACTTCATTTTCTTCATAGTTGGGGTCCAAATTTTTTCCATCACCACACTAATTAGTCCCAGCTTTTTAGCCAACTCATATCTATTATTCAACCAAAAACCCTTGCAACCACTCCAAACAACCTCGTAGTTTTAGAGTTTGATTTGTGCTGTTTTGATATTCTTTTAAATAAAATATAAATATCAACATTTGTTAAGACAAACTTATGTACATTCATATTCCTTCAACCACATGTTAGCATTTCTGCATTTGCCTAAAACACCACTTGATGTTCCTTTAAACATTTTAGCATACACGATATTTACATCTGCATCATCTCTCCTTTCATTGAATAAAATCTTTGCTATTAAAAAAAAAAATATACATAAAATTCCTCATTATTTCTTTTATCTTTTCAGGTTGATTTGAGCTTGTCCAAGTTATATAATCTCTGCAAAACAAACATACACACATATAAGGTAAAGTTTGCATTATGCAGAAATTTTCATGACCAATTGATAATCAAGCTTACTAGGATACAGTGGATATCCTCAAGAAAAGGCACAAGTAGAGAAACCAATATTTGCATTTTCTGTTTCAGCATGTCACTATTCTCTTCATCTCCAGTCTTAAGGAGATCAATGAATGTTTTACTTTCTGGAACTAATTTTAGAGCCACCTGCAATAGAATATGCTAGTTAATAAAAAAAAAATATTGATTTGCAAAAAAAAAATATTGCATGCAAAGTCCATATAATGGCATGAACTACTGATAGAAAAATGGAAGAAAATAACGAAAACGTGATCAGTACTCTGACAGCAGTTGATGAAATCCATCCATGCCATGGTTTTAATGTAACTTCATAAGATTCTTCAACTACTTTCTCCATTTTCTTTTCAGGTTCTTTTGATAGTATTTGTAATAATAACGAGGTGAAATCCAGGGTCCTGCAGAATATGTAGCACCATAAATTAAGATGATACTTTTGTAGTCTTCTAATTTTTATATTGAATTTCTGCTCATTGTGAGAATAATAGAAAATATCACTATTTCTAAATTTATTTCAAACCTTATCTTTATGTTTTTCTAAGTACATTCCGTCACATCCAACATTGTGGGTTTGATGTTTGTGTATAAATAGTAGATCATCTAATGGGATAAACTCTAATAACATGATATAAAATTTTCTTATATCAAATCCAACTCATTTTTATAAAACCGATGTATAAAATAAGATGTGTCACTCTTTATGAATTCATTTGAGATCTGTTCTGGACCAATCAGAAGGTCAATCCTGTGATGACACATATACAAAACCCTTTAGACCAAGGAGCGATGTCCTGCGTGAGCACGCTAGCAACGGTGTGTGCCACCACACTAAATCACGCCCCCCCGCACCGTCCACGCGGCCTTCAACGAATCCCTGATAAGGCGCCACATTTCACAGAAGTAGTTAGATCCTCCTCCTATATAAGGGTGATTCTGCATCACCCTCAATGTACGATTCATTTTCCCACACACTTTTACACATTCATCCTCATTTTCTACACTGACTTGAGCATTGGAGTGTTATCGTGCATGTATCCACCATTCGTTCTAATGGACCGCAAGCTAATTAATAAAGAAACAGGAAATATCAATCCAAATCAATGAGATTTGATTTGGTCAATTTGTGCATTAATAACAATAATCATGGTGTTGTATGTACATATGTTTATGACATGTTACAACTGCAAACCTAACATTTAGGCATATGTCAAGCAAGCAATTCAATTGTATTTATCACTCTTGTAATATATATACATGTATATGATCAATTGTAAGGTAAGAAAAAAATATATTCAATAATATGTACTTTATATGGTATGAGAGCCTCTCCGAGATCCATTGGGCCATCTACTATCAGGTTTCCGCTATCGGATCACCCACCATTTATGTCCACGAACCAAGCCCAATAGTGCTGGTCGTGAGGGTGTGTGTTAAGAGTCCCACATCGGACATGACATGACCTGACAATGTGTTTATAAGTGAGGTCAATCCTCACCTCATAAGCCGGTTTTGTGGGGTTGTGTTAGGCCCAACCACGATTTCTAAGATGGTATCAGAGTGAAGACTACATCACCACCATGTTGGAGCACCGCACCGTCACTGTTGCATTCATCCGTCATTACGGGACAAATCAAGATCTTACTTCTACAAACACTTAAAAAAAAATCTTCAATCCGCAGAACTTGACTTTTTTGGATTTTTTTAATTTTAAATATCTCCTTATAATCCCAATATATTCCACTTTTCAAAATATTTACGAAAATATATTCTTTGTTTCATCTTCTCATATATTGCATCCCCATCCACTTGTTCGAGATGTGTATTATTGACTATTGGAGTGTTGTAATGACAAAAATGGACTGCATTTGAGATCCTCTATAAAGTGTGGTGCATATTTGAATGTTAACTTATTGATGATTATATAAATCTCAATGTTGCTCACGACTTAAAGATAATAGCAGAATTTGAATGATAAAAATGTTAGAGAAACTAAGCATAAAATATATGCAATGAAAAAAGAGACAGCAGAAACTATTAATATAAGCATGCTCTATGTAAGTGAACTATTATAGAAGGGATCTCTAAGACAAAGAAAACATAGTAATATGAGGGACTCTTTATTTGTATTTCATTTTAATTTGGTCGGTTCTTGGTTAGATTTGTGTCCCCAATTTATTTGTTTTTCCTTTTTTTCTTCAATAATTTTTAGCTTAAATAAAAAGAAAAGTATTATTAGGTGTTACATATTATTATAGGTATATCACCTTGTGAGCCAAACAAAGGCCTTACTGCAGCTAGACCCCTTCTTTGCATTGCCTTGTGTTGCTTCCAATTTCAATATTTCAACTAAATTTAGATTTGTTGTTGGATTTGATTCATGCATTAGTTCCAATCTCTGCAATCAAACGGAATTTAATACGCAACTAATCATTGGTAGTTGACAAATCATCAATATTTTAAAAAAAATTACACAATGAAAGTCATATAATATAATAAATATACAAAATATCCCGTCCGACACAAAAACAATCCCCATGTTATAATGTAAAGAGAAGGGTTTTCCTTAATATTATAACTACCTAACTTTATTTTTGTTTTGTTGAAAAAATTACCACCTAACTTTTAACCCTAAGTTAACCCTTTATGTTAAATTTCTTTTTATCAAACAGAAAACTTTAAGTTAAAATTCTGTTACTTGAATTTACAATATTGAATCTACAAACTTAAATCAATGGAGAATGTAAGGAGAGAGTGGGACACAAAAAGGGTACTACCTAGGAAACGCAGGGTTCAAACCCTAATAACTAACATATATCACCACTAACATTTAATTTGTCTATTAAAAAACAAAATTGTAATAAGAGAAAGGTTAAATGGTTGGTTAGTATAATCAATTAATATAAGAAGAATTGAAAGTTTTTAGCTATGGATTAATTTTCTTTGTACCTTGATATTTTGATACACATCTTGTCTCAAAACAGCCATTGTTGGCCCTATTTTATCTGTAATAATTAGACACATATTTAATAAACAATGTGTTAATATAGTTGTTACTCACATCAAAATTTGAACAATAATAACGAAACTAAGATTTGAAGTAAAAAAACATACCAAGAACTTGTAGAACCAAATAACATATAGAGAGGAAAGGCTTAATAGGGATGTGAGCAGCTTCAAGATTTTCTCCAGAAGGTTTAACTATCACAACCATAGAAAGCTCTTCAATAAAACAACTTATCTCTGATTTCTTCTCCATTTCTCTCTTGACACTCTTCATATTTCACCAACCTTCATTAGTTTCTTCCTTCTCCACAATTAAAGTTCTATACATATATTTATATACCACTAGATAGCAAGCATTTCAAACTTCTAATTTGTATCAAGTTTCTTATTTAAGGAAAAAGTCTTGCAAAGCTCAACTATATGTTAAATAATTAATATTCTACGAATCACTTGTCAAAGCTTCTTAGACTTGAACTCTTTTTCTAAATGAAAATTATTTTTGGTATGCCGATAACTCTTGTGCTGTATCAATTTTTCCCTTTAAACTATTGACGATGACATATATATTTGACCTTGGAATTATTGTTTATACTTATAATGTTTTTTAAAGCATTATATAACTAAATAAAAACCATGTAGGTCGAAATTGAAATCGACATGTCTAAAAGAATATAGTAGGAATCATTTTTCCTTGTTGATGTAATTTACAGTTCACATTTATATTCGCATGATAATCTAGGGTCATACGTAAGAACTGGCAGTAGGAACATAAATTTTTTAGTATCTTTTTTAAATGGGGAAGGACATGCCACATTTTTTTTCCATGTACCCTATTTCATTTGATAGTTATCTAAACCCTCTTTCTCCAAGGAAAAACTAGAAGTTTATACCGTGTTAATTATTTTTTTAAAAACGGTAAATGTTAATGTTAACATGTTGAGGGTTGTGCTGAAACCCCCAACTTTTTAGTAGTTTTTTATATTTTTTTATTCCTACCATACTCTCTTCTCATGTGTCCTTGTATATTATGAAAATATTTCCGTCCGAATTATATAATATGATTTTTTTTTAGAGATTTTTAGCTTATACAATCCAAAAATCACCTAAACCCCAAAATCATACTATAATTGATATGAAGGTCTCTCTACAAACCTCAGTACTATCCCCAGATAAACAACACAACAATTTTAGGGATAGTATGAGTGATGTCCATGATATCATAATTCACTCCCAAAATTAAATTTAAGAAAGAAAATTGTAGGGGATGAAAAATGAAGAATGGATGAAAATATTGAAGAATGCAATACCATTTATAACCATAAAAATTCTTGTAATGTAACTACAATTAAAGAAAATGTTTAAAATGACCAAGAATGCATTAGACACACCTCAAACCGTCCAAACCTTTCTTTTAACGCCACAATTCATATTATGGGATGGTTCAAATTATATATTCCTTATTCTTTCTCAGGACACATGGAGTTTAATTTCAACAACAGACATTAAACATAACAAATTCAACAACATAATAAAACACACAATATCCATGCAAACTCTGATTTCTTCCTAGGTCCTAGGATGAATTGAACTTTCCCGAATATCTAGGAATGACCTGACCAAGGAAGCACCTAACTTGATTGGTTCCTTCAAACTATGCCAACGAAATATAGAGAATACAGTTCTCACGCCGCCGTCGTTCCAGAGCTTCATCTATGTGAACCAAACACACCCATCTAAGTCCATCGACAGACGACAATACTCAACACTATCCCCCCTTCTTGTGTATATGAGGTTGAGACGACCGTTAATTTGGACACCAGCCTGTCCTTCTAGTCAAATAGTGTGACATCAACATGGACCTTAAATAGATTAGGTTCCCCCCCATTGTATTACATTGCTGCTAGCTTGGTGTTTACATTGCTGCTAGCTTGGTATTTCTTTGTTGTATTTTGCAAATGAATCAAAACGTCAATTTATAGAAGTTTTTGTGCAATGTAGATCACAAAAATTGTCGGTGCAATGTGGACAACAGAAAAATCACGTATTTGATTGGTTCTGATTTAAAATCAGAAAAATCTTTGTTGACATCTTGTATTCTCATCTTTTCCCTTCTTTGTATGTGCGTGAGGGATGAAAAAGTTTTTCCTCCTCCCCCTCCATCTTCTTGTACAACAAGTTTAACACGAGGTGTCTAATAATTTATTGTAATAAACATTATGGTAATTTATATGTATAATGAACTATTGATCGTAAAATAAAATGGATTCAATTATTGATAATTTGTATCATGTTTCTTTAAATTTATTTCATTTTTATTTGTCATTTTAATATTGTATGCCACTGTTTAGAAATGCTAATTGAAATTTGGTTAAACACAAATCAGATTATATAATTTGAAAATTCCCAAAAAGAAGTTCGGACTTTGGATTATATAATTCGACAGAGACATTTTTGGGATTCGTAGGGCGTGTGACAAGAGTGTAGAGTGGAAGAAAACTCAATTTGAGATGGAAAATATATAAGAAAACAAACAGGAAAATATGGAACCAAAGTTGTACATCTATGCATACCTTAAGTGATATGATCTAAGTACGGCTGAAGATATACTAGACTTAAAACCAAAGACATTCAGGGAAGTAGTTGAGAGAACAATGGTTATAAATATTTAGAGCTAGTGAATGAGAAAATGAATTCAACGGAAAAGAACCAAACTTGGAAGTTTTTTGAGATACCTAAGAAACAAAGGATAGTTGGATGCAAATGGATATTCAAGAAGAGGAGAATTCACTTGATGTGTTAACTAATTCATTACCAAGATCAAGGTTTAAACATAGCTTGACTTGATCAATTTTGTTGAAAAGTAATTACAAAATTTGAGAGAGCAGCAAGTGGTTTATGGGTAAATGTTGAGCATCGCCACTGATTTGAAGTCAAAGTATGGTGAATATGCCTTCAAATATGTGTTTTCATTGGCTTCTACAGGTGATGATTAAAATCATGGTAATGAAAGCAATGAACTGATTCCAATCATGATGCTGAAAATGAATTCGTGTTGCATTCAACCATGTGGGTCGAACTAGGAAGTCCTGAGATTTGATATAGCTAAATGTAAGATGATTTAGTGAGTCTATTTATTTATAAGTTTTCTAATTAAATCATCACGTGGTTGGAAGCGTAGGCTAGTAAGCGCTAAACTTAGATTGAAAAGAGACAAGTTTGCAAGCGGCAAACTTGTGAAAATATGGTTCTAGAATCCACCGAATTGAGGAAAACTCTCTAAAATATTATTGAATGAATAAAAGTTCATTTAGGCTCCAACTATTAAACTTAAATAGGGAAATAACAAAACCCTAAGAGCCGAAAATAACAAACTCAAACAAAAACAAGAAATTACTAAAATTAGGCTAAAATAAAAATACTAATAAAAATACTAATAAAAATACTAAAGAAACCCTCCTATATCAAATCATTTGTGCTATTTACAAGTGTCTAGTCTAATATTACCATTATCATCAAAATATAGCAAATGTTAGCTGATTCTATTTGTTTATAAGTTTTTAAATTAAATCATTTGTGCAATTGTGCTATTTTATAAGTGTTAATATTTTTAAACAGTGAATCATCTAGTTAGCACAATTCAATAAAGATAATTTTTTAATTGAGACCGAGTTATACGAACGAGTCATTCAATGCAATTCAGTTCAGTTATACAGTTCGACTAATAACTCGATGATTCGACCAACAACCCGATGATCCAATATCTTACCGAGTTGATCACCAAAACAGTTTTTAAAACTATGCTAGAGGGACGAAGGTAGTATATTTCCTAATACTTTTATGTGAGCGCCTCTTACTAAGTTATTTAATTTAGATTTGTCCTCGTGAGCTTAACTCAGTTGATAGAGACCATGCATAATATATGCAACACCCAGGGTTCAAACCCTGACCACAAAAATAAAAAAGATTTAAAGATTATTTGTTTTTTAAAGTCAATTTACATTTTAACCAAACATATAACAAAATTTATTTAAAACTAAAATTTCGAACAACCCACATGATAATTAAGGATATACTTATATGTAAATTTAACACAAATGGTAAAAAGGTGCATTTCATATTTAATTTTTATATGATTCATCGCGTGTTTAAATCTTTAATTTTATATTTTTCTATATTTAGTTTGTGTCAGTTTCACCATTAGACTAATAACAAAAAATAATAATTAGCCATACTCTGCAAAAAAATATTAAAAAAAGCAACCTAATAAAGCATGGGTTGGTTAGGTTTGAATTTGGAAATTCATGAACAAAATCCAACTGAAATTGTACACAAGTTAATTGATGCAAAGGGAAAGAAGAGTAAAAGAAATTAATAACTTAACAAATAACAAGTGACTGTGTTGCACTGAACTGAGTCAAGAGGGTTAAGTAGAGGCCGTGTTTGTGTGTTTTGGACTTTGGTCAATATCAGATCCTGTCTTTGCCAAAGGCTGCGAACTGGTTCTTTCTCTTTGCTGGATTCTACTTTTACCCTGAAAATGGCTTGATTTGATCAATTGAAATTTTCAACCTTGATACGACATTTTCGACATGCACACTTCTGTTTGTGTCTAATAAAAGTCAATCCACCAGTTCCATTTTACTTAGGCTTTGTCTATGAGTTTGAAGGAGAACAGAGCCGAGGATTTAAAAAAAAAAAAAGAAATAAGTGGAAGAAATAGAGGATATTAAGAGAAGGAGTTTTGAGGGGTTTATTTTTCTTTAAAATATAAAACCTTTCTCTTTGGGAAACTAACAAATTGTAGTGGAGAATGATTTTAGGAAGTTTGTGAGGGTTTATATGAATTCTTCAAATTTAATATATGTTGTTATAATATTTTTATAAAATTAAAAATATATAATCATAAACATTAATTTATCACTCTCTAAAAAAACTTTTTTAAAAATGTTATGAAAATGGCATCCATAGAAGGAAGGAGAGAAAACTAACAAACTCTTTGTATTGATGGAAAATGAATATTACAAATGAGTGAAAGTGTCCCTCTAATAGGGTGGTTATAAATTATTTATACAACACTTCCAACTTGGGAGGAACAATACAATAGTATATCATACAAAGGAAAATACAAGGAGAGATGCCGAAAATACATCGGCCAAGAGAATAGTAACAACCAAATGCTTATCATCCAACAAGAGGAAACCACAACTCAAGGTTTAACCACTTGGAGGAAGAAGCAACAAAACAACGTTTAACCACCATCCGGTAGAAGCCAACATCCACAAAGCCATAAAAGGCACAACGCTTAACCATCAATAGTTTTTAAGAACTCAAGACAGAAGCACAAGAAGGGAAAAAACGACGTTTAACCATCCTTGAACAGAAGCACAACAAAGCTTAACCATTCATGACGAAAGCATATCAACATGTCTTAACCATCATGAACAGGAGCACAAGACAAGAATCAAAGTCATCATAGGCTAATAGGAAAACTGAGAATGCAACCATGAACAAAACAATGGTGCAGACCTGCATCCCATAAAACATAATAGAATTGTTGCCAAAACAAGCATCAAATAAACGTAAAATATGAGTAATAAATTTTTTTATAACACAAAAGTCTTAAGACCTTTGAAATGAGTCATATATGCATGTTAGAGTATAATGTATAACGTGGCAGTCGTTGGTGTGCTAATGCTAGTCTAGCTTTTGTTTGATAAAAAAGCAGAAATCAAGCTGATTAATTAGTTCAGTTCATTGACAACTTCAACGAGGCAGTTATATACGACGAGACCAACTACCGGTGAGGTTTGTTAGATTAATGTCACGGCTAATTAAGATGAATAAAAAAAACTGTATGCCCATATATAACGTATGATTCAAGCTTTTGTAACACAGATTCTACTAGTAACGTAAACATTTCGTTATTAAGAATCCACACAGAATTACTCAATGTTAGAGAAAATCCACACCAACCAAGTATTAACATACACGAGCACGATAATTATAAAGTGAACAAAATAATAAATTACAAAGGGACAAATTAAATGTATTTTTTTTTCAAATTTAGAAATACTCTAATATATCATATATATGTGTTCAAACACTATTTATTTAGACATGTGACCATAGAAAAATATACCTCTACTAATTGGACCGTCACGGATCGACCGGATTAAAGAACAAATGTCTATACCTTAATAGATTTGACGCTTGGTGGACTGGCATGAGTAGATCATTTCCATTTGATTGTTCAAGTCGGCCAGCCCAGCTCAACACATCTTCAATGAACACTGAATTGATTGTTCAAGTCAAGGCAGCCAGCTCAGCACGTCTTCAAGCAACGCTGGATTGATTGTTCAAGTCAAGCCAGCCAACTCGTCTCATTTTCACTTTATACCACGTGTCATGTACGAATGATCAGCGCGTCTCGACTACATGCGCCTGGTACGGATGAGTTGCACCCTAGTCCACGCGCGGCCGTACTTAAAGCAGACAACCAATAGGAGGCTCTGGATCACAACTTAATGGGCCTTGAATGATCAGAGAAATGCCCATTAAGCCAACACTTTGATGGCCATAAAAGAGGGACACTTAGATGTTTGATGGGACAGATTCTAGGCAGTGAAAACGGTGTATTATTCATTTACTTCTTGAGAGTGCTCTTGAGACTCCACCTAGGACGTTTCACTGAGCAGCTCACCTATTGTAACTAACTTGTGTTTACATATGTGAACACTAATATGTCTAGAAAAAGTAAATATAAAGTGATATAAAATAAACTACGAAAAAAAAAAGTGGTTTATTTTTTAATTTTTAAATAGAAAAGTGGTTGTTTTGTCCACAAATCATATAACAAGTAGCAAAATTTTTATTTTATTTTTGAAAGAGCAAAAATTTAAAATTGTTAGGTTTAACATTATGATTAGGGTTTGAATCCCGACACGTCCACTTACGGATGTGAGTTTACAATATTTTTGTCATTTTGATATTTCGTTGATCTAAAAAAAAGTTGTTGCTCTCCAAGATACACTCTTCAATCCCTTGCATCCAACGGTTAAATCTCAATGCTTCTTCTCCCATTCTATACAGATTGATATTTAGAAATGTGAATAATGAAAATAGTGTTGTAGATTTTCTAAAAGAAAAAATTAATTAGTGCTAGCCAAACAAAATAACAACAACATGCAATATAATTTTCTTTATGGACCATTAGTATTATAACTTACCACTTTGTCTTATATCAAGATTCGTGCTTGGGAGCTGTGAACCGCTAATATTAATATAAGGACTTGCAAGCCCTAAGCAAGGGCGCTGCCATATCATTATAAGGGTGCCCTCCTTTTTCCTTATTCACTAAACCATCAAGCTAGATGATAAGTGTCAAAAAGGAGTTAAATAGACTATATATTTTAGACACTTTGATTACTTGGTTTGCAAGTTATCCTGCGAAAAGCTCACAAATACTGAAGAATCACTCAATTATGCTTTTCACATCTAATGCCAACTCTTTGTAGGAAAATACACGCATGGACACTCTAGAA
>Ga0228710_1006678_pt1 | contig 17375 bp, 11 predicted proteins | sample MedpolnodulmetaG_FD_177995 | JGI IMG/M metagenome (GOLD analysis project Ga0228710, IMG submission 177995) | Root nodule microbial communities from Medicago polymorpha collected in Santa Monica, California, United States - pink nodules | ecosystem: Host-associated > Plants > Roots > Nodule... | reverse complement strand
GACTTATTAGTAATTAAATAATTAAATATGATTTATTATTTAATTTACGAAAAATAGAGAAACGCGGTCCACCGTAAGTTACAGTGTACTTAAGTGTTTGGTTTGCTGAGCACACAAGTGGTTCTATAAATAGAACCCTTGTGTTGAAGCATGACTGACTGTTGGTTGAAACACTTAACCTAATTCTAAAAGTTAGAAACCCTAGCCGCCGCTCTCTAAACCTAATCTCTCTGAATCTCCGTTGGAATTGACTAGCACCGGTCATCGGAGAAGTTCTGTTCGTGTGTACTGAATAGAGGCATCGCTGCTTTGCTTTGCTCGTGATCAGAAACAATTCTGCTACAAAGGTTCTGCGCTTCAAGAGGTAAACACATAATCCTTAAAGTGTTTAAGAATGTGTTCTCGTTGATTTGTGATTAATGATTTAATCAAGATTCGTTCTCATGGGATTTCTTCCGCAAAGAGGATTAAAATTTTGAAAAACCCCTCTTAAAATCCCTTCAATCCATCAAAGAGCAGCAGAGAATAAATGATTATTTGCGCTAAACGCACCTTGTCTGAGCCAAGTGACCAGAGAATTCCCCAAGTAGAAGTTAATATTGTCAAATCCAAGAGCAAGACAAAGATGCTTAACAAACGGACAATCTCGAAGACAATGCATGATACTTTCACTACTATTGAGGCACCTCGAGCAGTTATTAGTGTCTAGCATACCTCTGTTATGCAGCAACGACCTCATAGGAGCAACATCATGACAAACCATCCAATATAGAAATTTAATCTTTTCAGAAGCAGCTAAACACCAAATCCACTTCCAATTATCTATACTATGTATAAAGAAAATAAGGGGGTTTTGGGAGATTTTGGACTAACTTTTTTGTTATTCCAATTATACCCATAAACAAATGTCTATACTATATATAAAAAAAAAATCTCTTTCAGCTTTTTTGGACTAACTTTTTCTGTTTTCGAAAATGCCCTCAATTTCAATACAAATAGCACATGTAATAAATAGATACTAATAAATTTAAATATTAAAATAAAAGTGTAATAACAATCTTTTATTTTAAGATTAAGTGTTATGCTTAAAATCTTAATAAATTTAAATGAAAGTGTCACATCCCTCTTCATTCTTGGCCACCAAAACAACTTTTTAAGATCTTGATATATATTATTTTATATAAAATATCGTTAATAATTTATACGTGTTAGCGCAATAAAAAGAGCGGAAAGACGGGTATGTCGTTAGTGATCTATAACATACTTCCTCCGTCTCACAATAATCGTCTCTTTAACATTTTTTCTTTTTCTCAAAATAATTGTCAGTTTAGAATGGAGTTTTCCACTGATTGACTATCCCATTTGGTGCATTGACCTGATTGTTTCTATTGGATTTCTGCTATGCCTTTCGACTGGCAGGCAGAGCTCTCCTTGCCGGTAGCTACACCATCCAAAGTTGCGCCATCTCCCATGACTCTGACTTCAGTAGCGGCGGTTTCAGCACCTCAACCATAGTTGCGTTCCTTTGCCCAAGCTCTGGTGGCATCACACAACAATATCACAAACGTCTTTATGTCGCAGCCATGCTGAATCTGAAACCGGGGGTTTTACGCTTATTTGAATGGACTGTCGATTTTGATATGTATAATCAGAGGAACACCCATGCACAAGTATGGATCTGATTGATGGCACTGCCACAAGAATATTGGATGGAGCAGACTCTACGTGAAATTGCTAGTGCGGTTGGCACGCCTCTAGTTCTTGACAATGCAACACTGAAAAGACTTTTTGGACACTATGCCCGTATACTTGTCGACATTGACTTCTCCAAAAGGATCTCTCATGAAATTATTGTGGAAAGGGAAGGTGCTTCTTATCCTGTAGAAGTTGTTTATGAACGAATTCCGGATTTTTGCTCGCATTGTCAGACACTTGGACATGATGTTACAAACTGTCGTTGGTTGTACCCAAGGAAGGATGTCATGTCTAAAGATAAAGTTGCAAAAGGGAAGACGCAGATACCAGCCACAAAACGTCACTGGGTGCCTACGAAAGAAAATCCATCTGGTATAGGTTCATCCAAAGTATTTACAGCACATACTATCCATGCTGAGACTCAAAAATCTATGCCGGTTGCTGCTATGCCTACTATTGCGGCTCCAACACAACAACAGACATCTCCCCGCATGTCTGACGAGATTCCTCAAGAACCTGTGAAACCAGTGTTGGAGTTAGTTGATGATGTGCACGATGACGTGCTTTCGGATGATGTGGAACATGTCAATTCGGAATCATGGGAGGAGATTCCCCGGATTCATAATGCACATGAGGCACATCCATCCTCGGATGCCCATGTTTATGAGCACTCTTTGACTGTTGATTTGGAGGCCTCCGCTTTTGCTAGGGAGATGTCACCAACTCAACTTGATAGTGATGATGCGCAAGATGATGTGCAATCTAGTCCCCGCGATGGCCATCTTGTTGTCAGATCCATCCCGGACGACACTGCCACTTTTTTAGAGATGGAGCGTATTGCTTAGAATGCCAATTACACGGTTGAGCATACAGGGACTGATGAAAATGGAGACAAAACTTTGACTATTTTTGAATCGCATAGCAATCCGAATGTTCAACATGACTTGGATCTTTGGATGCGTGTCCGTGAATATGACAAAGCCAACGCGGAGTTACCCTTCACTCCGGTTCTTTCTAAGAAACAAAAGCAGCAAGTTAGAAAGCAACTTCAGATTGGCAAGCCACCGCCATATAAAACCCGCTCTCAGAGAGGATCAAAATCAGGTGACCAACGAACAAGGCAAGGTTTGGTTATCGGTGTTGCCTCAGACTCTTCAGACTTTCTTGGACCAGAGAGGGTTCCCTCGTCCTAGGTTCCCGTAGACAGATGTTTCTTTTTATGTCTGCTGTTTTCTTTCAGTTTTATGTTCATTTTCTGTTTCTGCTTTGTTTTTTGAGGGTTTTGGCCTAGTCCCCCTTCATGTACTTTTTCCACCCTTTTTTTAATAAACTTTTCTTTGAGTTTGGCGGCAAAGGATGGGGGTTCTACGGGGTGCTAACCTAGTTGGGATGTCGTTGCTTCCCTTTGATGCCTGCCCATTCTCCTAACTTAGCAAAAAAAAAAATTCATCAAACTTCACTACTCCACTAACTACAATTAATAAGGGTATTTTAATAAATGATACTCCCTCCGTTTTACAATACTTGTCCATTTTGAAGAAATTAAACATATCAAGGAATCAAATAAATGTTGTCATTTTTTATGAAATTCTTTGTGTGTTTTTTTTATAATACCCTTACTCATTTATTATTTCTCTTTTTACAATAAATAAGTAAGAGTATTTTTGATAAACCAATAATTAATGTTGCATTAAAACTTGAAAGTAACAAGTAAAATGAAACAAGATTTTTCTTCAAAAGTGACATGTATTGTGAGTATTAATTTTACCATTAAAATCAACCTAATTAATAATTTTCTTAATAGTCGTGCACAAGACATTAAAAAAGAATATTTGGCTACGTTAGATTGAAAGCGGAATATATTGACCACACGTGCTTAAAATACAGTGCTATAAAAGATCCAACAATGGCATTCTAATTCAGCAAAAATAATCCTTCCTGTTTCAAGTTCAGTACAGAAGTGTTACCCTTGAGGCAATGGAGGAAATCAACAACCCAGCAATGAAAGTATCATCAATCAGCAGCTGGTTAACTGATTTGGTAAGAAAATCACATATGGTCGATTATTAATTAATTCTTTTGGCTTTAATTAAGTTAAATGTAAGCTAAGTGAAGTTTGAGTTTGAGATCTAACGTAATTTGTAAGTTTGAGATCTTTCTCTTCCACTTCAGAATATCCATCACAAGGGAAATAAGCCTAACCTTAAATAAGAATAAACATAGGCCTCAAATATAGTTATACCTTCTCAAATATATTTGTAGACCAGATCTTCAAGATTTGTCTCAACGTTTGGAATAATATAGTCATTAATTTAATTAACACTTGAAATTTGTTTGTTTTTTTTTTGCAGGAAATGGACGAATACAATATATTTGCTGAGGAATGCAACCTTAATTTCCTTGATGCTGATGTAGGAGGGTTTCTTTCACAAGACATATCTAATGTATTTCAAGAACAAAACAAACAACAATGTTTGTCTTTGGGGTCCACTTCCACACATGGTCTCAGCAAGTCGTTTGATAATAGTGACAAAATCAATGAATCTCTTTCACCAAATATTTCTCCATCACCATCTAACTCCTCTTTTCAGTTTCAAATACCATCTTTTGACAACCCCCTAAATTCAACCCCTAGTAACTCAAAAGAGAATGAAACAATATCAATGTCTCCAACCGAATTGGAAAATATGAATCATTCAACCGAAACCTCAAAAGGGTCGGTGGAAAATGAAAACATGGAAACAAAAACCTCAAAAAGCAAAAGGCCCCGTACTCATGGTAGGGATCACATCATGGCTGAGAGAAATCGAAGAGAGAAACTCACCCAGACCTTCATTGCTCTTGCAGCTCTTGTTCCTAACCTTAAAAAGGTACAATACTTTATTTTCACTTACTCTATTAGCCAACTCTTAAAATCATCAATTATCAACTACTTAGGTTTTTTTTTTTCGCGTTGTAGTTGATCATTCACTTATGTCAATGCACAATTTTAAACATTAATATCTTTAATTATTTATCATAATATATTATAAAAAGTTTATATTTTAAAAATATTGAAGGTGATAAATCGAGCAACTTAATTAAAGATAACACAATAACAATAACAATAACAATACGTGTTATTAATATATTATGTATAAAACCAATGAATTTGCCATTTAATTAATGTTTATATAATAAAAGTAAATAATCGACAATCTAGCCCGTACTTGGCACGAGTGTCCAAACTAGTATATTAACATTTCCCTTTATATATGGTCAAAATAGATTACATAGATAGTGTACATGGCCATACATTGACATGTATGACATGTATTTATGAGCGCAAGGAGTCATAACATAGGAAAATTAATTATATATTTATTACATTCTTATCTTTCTTTAAAATAAAACAAATCAATTTTATTTAAGAGCAAATCTATCTTTTAACATTATTATTTTTTAACTCTTTATTTTTCTCTTCTTTTCTATTTTCTTTGTTAGTTTTTTTTTACAATTTTTTATTATATTTTATCTTTCGATTACCCTTCTTCTTTCTTCTTTTAAAGATGAGTAGTGGAAAGAAAAATATAATAAAAAAAAAGGTAAAAAAAAAAGAATAGGTAGGAGAAAAAATAACAAAGTAATTAATGGGTTAGTTTATTATATCATAAAAATCATTGTTACTTTATTGATTTATTATATCATAATAATGATTGCTAATTTATTGGATTAGCAAACAAATACTCCGGAGCATGTATCAAATCCCTTACATTTGTGATTGAATCATAAAAGTCCCAAGTAAGAGAATTAATATGTTTGGTTGTTGTATTGAATTTGTTGACAATTATAATCTGTAGCCCGGCCGACCCAACGTGTTTTTAGGCCTAAAATAATTTTTGTTTAAATTTTTTTTATATGTTTCCTCCCTCAATCGAAAGTATTCTATATGGTGTGTATCCGACACTAATTAAATATGAGTATTTTGTCAACTAGAAATCAAACTTTGTTTTGTCACAACTTCGTTAGTTTGTGACATTTTTAATATATATATGTGTGTGCGTGTGCGCGTGTGTGCTCAAAATAATATTTAATATAGACATTATTTGTCAATTGTTAGAGATCATAAAATAACAAAATAATATTGAAATGATACAAATATAAATTAATTTTTTATTTTTACAAACTTTGATTACATACTACTTGTCTTAATATATTTAGAACAAACGACATCAAGTTACATACCACTTGAGCTTCGAGTGGACATGTTTACAAAATTTGACGTACGAAAATATTTTCAAAGACAAAAATATGAGGCCTAATACGGGGCCTAAAAAATTTAGAGGCTTAAAGCCCTTGCTTTAGTGGCAGCCCCCTTAGACCAAGTCTTGCTATTGTTTTACAATTTTATTCTTCATCATATATAACCACTCAAGATAAATCTCTTATATTTTAGAGATCAAGATAAATCTTGGTTACACTGTTTTATGTTAAACTACTCACTAATTGAATCTGTAAAAATCTGCTAGATGGACAAGCTATCTGTACTAGTTGACACTATTAAATATATGAAAGAGCTTAAAAATCGTTTGGAAGTTGTGGAAGAACAGAACAAGAAAGCAAAAAAAAGGTCATCGACCAAACCGTGCCTATGCAGCGATGAAGATTCTTCATCATGTGATGATAGTGTTGAATGTGTTGTTGGTTCACCATTTCAAGTGGAAGCAAGAGTGTTAGGAAAACAAATGTTGATTCGGATCCAATGTCAAGAGCACAAGGGGCTTTTGGTTAAAATAATGGTAGAAATTCAAAGATTTCAACTATTTGTTGTCAATAGCAGTGTCTTACCCTTTGGAGATTCCACACTCGACATTACCATCATTGCTCAGGTAGTTACCTATCCTTTAAATTGCCATTAAACATTTTTTTTACCACTTTTAAATTCTTGGTTCCATCACTATTACTATTATTATATTGACAAATAGTTTTTTAATTGTTATTATCTTATAATAAGTATTTTATTCTAAGTTGTTTTCTACAAAATTTGCTTGGTATATTCATTTTTTTCTTTTGATTTTGGTCTTTTTTTCTCCATGAAATTGACCATTGTATCTAACATTAATTATATACCATTTTATAGTTGGGTGAAGGGTACAACTTGAGCACAAAGGAACTTGTGAAGAACGTACGCATGACAATATTGAAGTTTATTGGTGAGACTTACGTTACCCTTTCATAAATTGGGCGTAATTTACCCCTCATGACAAGTATAATTCGATTCTGGATTGAAGAAGATGAAGATTACATGTTGAACGGAGAAGATGAAAAAGTTTGATGTTCTTGAGATGAAAACGGTAATTAATTGTAAGAAAAAACCAAATTGATGAAGCCTACATTATCCCTTGATGAATTGAGGGTAATTTACCCATAATAACAAATAGGATTTGATTATGGGATAAAGGAGATGAACATCACATATTAAATGAAACAGATGAAGAAGTTTGACGTTCTAAAGATGAACATAGTATCTGATCATATGAAAAAAGATGAAAAAAATAAATTTTTCTTTGATAGGGGTAAATTACCCCAAATCAGTAAAGGGTAATGTAGAAAAAAACAAGTTTTTATGTCATCATAACATACACGAACATGAGCACGCACAAGTGTTGTTGAGCTGCCGATCAACAAAAGTCACAGATATTTTCAGATTTTCCTTAGTTTTGTTCAATGGTTCTACAGATGTGTCTTGGGATGCTCTCATTTATAAAATTTATTTATTTATAATTTTCTTAAACCGTTGAAATAAACATCTTCGTTCTAACATGAGGATGCAAATATCTATTTTTTTAATGACAAATATTGATTTGTTTATTATTATGCTAGTATTTTTTTTTTGTTAGGACGCAAACTCGGAACTTTTTAACTCGTTAACTCTTTTAAAATAAAAATATTGAACTATGTATATTCAAGTTAGGAAGTTGGATCTTTATATTAAAAGCTTGATTTGAAATGTTATATTAAAGGGTTAATTAAGTTTGTAGTCCCGGTAAATATTTATAGTTTTGTTTTTAGTCTCTACAAAATAAAATCACACTTTTTAGTCCCTATAAAAATTTTCATCAGCATTTTTAGTCCCTATAAATTTTTCCATCAGCACTTTTAGTCCCTGTCAAAAATTTTCATCAACAGTTTTGGTCCCTAAAATGCTTAAGAAAAAAGTCACAGGGACTAAAAAGTATGATTTTATTTTGTAGGGACTAAAAACAAAATTGTGAATATTTATAGGGACTAAAAACCTAATTAACCCTTTATTAAATTAGTGAGATAAACATCTTCATTATGACAAAAAGATGCAAATCTATATTTTTATAAGACATTGGATCTCTATTCAAGTTAAAAATAAATTTATTTATAATTTTCTTAAACCGTTGAAATAAACATCATCGTTTTCACATGAAGATGCAGATCTCTGTTTTTGAGAAGTTAAAAATACATGGACCGAGATGTTCAATTTTTTCCTTCCAATTTTTTTCTTCTCTATCTATGCTTGCACATCCTTATTAAAAATGAAGCATATCCCTTTATATTGACGCAATTAACACATGCCGTCAGTTGATCCACCGAAACATTTTTTCTTAATTAATTAATCGTTGAAAATTTTGCTCGAGGGTTCAAGAAAATATTAATTAATTTTCCAGCACCGCAAACTAGAACATGGTTGAAATGAAGTCTAGATATGTATCCACAAAGTTTAAAATAATTATTTTAATTTTTAAAAAATATTTTATCGGATGATTACATGATACTTTACATATACAGAAAGATATTTACTTCAGAGAAACATATTTTACAAAAGGTGAAGGATAAAAAGTGAGACAATGTTGTGAAAATTCACTAGAGATATATATGATTCACTTTTAGATATGCATCAGTTAAATTATTTTTTGATAAACCACTTAGGTCCTGTTTGGTTTGAGCTTATTTTGAGCTTATGAAAAATAGCTTATGTAAATAAATAAGCTTTTATTTTAATTTATAATCTCTCACTAATGAAAATTGTATTTTCATAAACGGGTTTTTCATAAACTGCCTTAAAAACTTATAAATAGTACATAAAAACTTATTTATTTGCATAAGCTGTTTTATATAAGCTCTAAAATAAGCTAATCCAAACGGGCCCTTAAAATGATATTTCTTGTGGGTGAAGGTAATGAGATGGAGAAGATTCAACTAATCAACATTAGATAAAATTTGTGTTGAGTTCTTCTAATGATGTTTATGTTGATATACTAACATATGAATGAACATATAATATGATTTATACAAAAAACTTTTCATTTTATTTTATTTTGATTACATGTATTTTTTATAAAAATAAAAATAAAAATGAGACTTATATAATAGTATAATAATGAAGAGTAATCAATGTTTATTTTCTTCAAGTATTTTACATATAAATAAGTTTTTTTTTTGAACAAATCAAAATGAGATATATTAACAAAAAGTTTTGGTCCCTAACACAAGGAGTGCCAAAGGAAACAAAACGAGGTTACAATAAAGTTCCGATCAAAACAACAAAAGACAACAAAGAAAAAAAAAACTTCAGCCAATCCCCAAACAAGCAAGGGGACGATGCCACCACATATGATAACCAAATGGAAAGCACACATTTTTACATACATATATGTTTTAGTATAAATTTTTTGTTAAGTATCTTAACCGTATTGTATCCTAAATTTTAAAAAAATTGTGCATCCAGATTGTATTGATGCACCCGTACCACGTATCCTGGCTTCACGGGTTGAAAGTGTGGGTGGAGGACAACGGAATGTATACATATACATTTTAGGGTGATAGAATAAAAACACGTTTTTTTTTTTTTTTTTACAAAAAACAAATACATACTTTTTTTTTGAACAAGTCAAAATGAAATTTTATAACCACAACTAGAGCAATCCCGGAAGCACAAGGTGTGCCTAAGAGACTACTGCAAATAATCAAGTTTTACAACGAAACAACAGAACACAAGCAGAACAACATTAGCCAATACTCAAACAAACAAAGGGGTTTGACAGTTTTTTATATATTTGTTAATTGTGTATAATTATTTGTAAAAAAATTTGTAACTTAAATTTAATTAATCATATACAATTTTTTGACAGTTTTTAAATATACTTAATAATAGCTTAATATGAAAAATATGATTATTTAAATCAAATTAATATTATTTATAAAAATGGGCTAATTTTTTACTTTGAATAAAAAAAAATGTGTTAAGTTAAATAGCTTTATTGAACAAAAATAAATTAACTTTGATATTGAATAAATTGAATAATAATTTTTTAACTATGGGTGTTTGTGTCCATTTAAAAAATAAATACAATTATCTCTCTTCTATTTCTCTTTTCATTCTCTTATAGTAAACAATACGTCAAATCAACTCTTTCCCACATATTGCTCTCTTTTCACACTCTCTCTTATCAACTTTTTTTTTCAACTGCTCTTCCAAACCAAACACACCCTTAGTGAGAAAAGAGTTTGAATCCTAAGAGTTTCGCCATTATTCATGGTAAAAATTCAAAAAAGTTAAAATTTATTTCGCCAACAATTTTAAATAATAAGATTTAATTCTGTCAAAAATAATAATAAGATTTAAGTATATAATTGTAAATAACAGAATTTTTTTTTTTTTTATAAAAATAATTCATTTAACTATTAATTTAAAGATCATGCTTATTAATACACTCAAATTATTTAGTGTAATATAAAAATTGTCTATTACTATTATTATTTTGACTAGATCTCCTACCCATGCTGTCGCACGGTCATGTATAGCGTGTAATAAAAGAAAGTAGAATATAACATATAAGATATGTAGATGTCGGAGAAAGTTAAGTACAAAATAAGTTCCAAGGCTCTGATATATGTCTAATAAAATAAAGCAGAATATGATATATAATATCTGTAGATGTCGGAGAAAGTCAAGTACAAAATAAGCTCAAAGGCTCTCATATTGTTTTTAGATGTTCATACATTTTGGAATACTTCTTTGTATACAGCATCGGTTGTATTATCAATGCAATCACCATTTTCATCAGTTATGAGTATTTTCAAACTATTCCTTGATGTTACCCTCGAAATTGCAACATATAATTGGCCGTGAGAGAATACTTCACTTCGTAGAAAAAATGCACAACAAAATGAAAACAATCAGTTGACAGCAAAAAGTTCTTTAAGAGTGAAAATTACCTGTGCTACCGCTTGGGTCATAAACAATGGAGAAACTAATATATTACAAAATGATTCATTACATAGATAAGAAAACAACTCAACATAAACAATATTTTAGGACATACAAAAGTTGTTCACACATTTTGGAATACTTCTTTATGCGCACTACATTTGAAGTGGCGTTGATGCAATCTCAATCGTCATCTGTTAATAATATATTTAGACCATCTCTGGGTGTAACACGTGATATTGCAACATATAGCTGCCCATGCAAAAACACTGATTGTGAAAGATAGATGTCAACATGCCTAAGTGATTGCCTATATTTTGGGTATAGTCATTGCAAAACACACAAATATAGGAAACTGCCTGCATTGAAATTTGAAAGGAATTCTTATATCAGACGGTCATATACATTCAAAAAGAACACATAAAAATAGTAGAGCATCAAAACTTTGTGCTATCCAAAAGTTCTCACAAAAATATTGTACAGTTCTTGCAAAATATTTCACTTTAAAAGAATGCATTTGCAGACCAAGGAATGAGTAACTATACTCTCAATAATAAATAGGTTGCTCAAAGGATATGGAAGGGCCAATTAAAATGAAAATGTGAACTCCAACCACTCATTCCTTGTTTCAAATAAACCAAACAATGTTTAGTAAAAGAATCAGATTTTAAAGTGAAAAACATTCACTCCATTTTGATGAAGGGAAAGAATATGAATTAAAATTAACTAATCAAATGCTTCAATGGCGAACACTAAACTACATTTTGCAAAGACTAATGAGTTTAGTGTGTCTTATGGAATTCCTCCGTTGATGAAACTTTATTAAGCCAATAAAGAAAAATTAAGTTGAATATAAAGGGGTTTGAGGGGCATCTCCTAAAATTACACTATAATAGAAAAAGCAGTCTCAAGCCGTGTTATCAATCTCAAACACCAATTAACGGAACACCCCTAGTAAAATTCTAAAAATTTGGTTTAGTTATTGATTCCAAGCAATAAATCGGAAACATTTCAGTATGACTTTGTCCACAAAAACAACCAAACAATGGCAGGGAAAAGGTAAACCTTGGTCATCTATAAAATAAAACTGCATTTCAAGTACCTTGAATGAATCACGACATTCTTTCAAAAATCAGGAAAAAATAACTTTATTAACCATCAAACATGAACAAATGTGTCTTGCTCCAGAATGCACCTATAAACTTAGATCCAACCTGATATACAAAAAATAGTTTATAATCACAATTAAAGTTGCAGTATTAGTGGGATTTGCCCTCTTTTGTACTTCAAAAAAAGAAGTTGCGGCATTAGAACTTTTGAGAAATTTGACTTTAACAATTGATAGCTTATGGCATTCATGTATCTTTTACTATTTGAGAAGAAATCAAATTGATTAAAAAAACATCTATTAGCTATATTATTTATTTATTTTTCTGTCAACTTTCTGGTTTCAATTGATTGATACACCAAAAAGTAAATCAACTAACGAAAAAGTTAAGTGCGAAAAAGATTGATAATTTAAGATATCCGAAAGATATGTCATTTATTTATTCACTTCCAATGCTAATTCTAGCACCCAACCGCTAAACCTTTTTTCAAAGATCACTAGCTAAAGAGTAATCTTGTTGGCTTCAGCTGCACCATGTTGGCTATAGATTACATGTCTATAACGCTACTAACTTTCATAGAATAAATTGAATAATAATTTTTTAACTATGGATGTTTGTCTCCATTTAAAAAATAAATACAGTTATCTCTTTTTTATTTCTCTTTTCATTCTCTTATAGTAAACAATACGTCAAATCAACTCTTTCCCACATATTCCTCTCTTTTCACACTCTCTCTTATCAACTCTTTTTTTTTTCAACTGCTCTTCCAAACCAAACATATCCTTAGTGAAAAAAGAGTTTGAATCCTAAAGAGTTTCACCATTATTCATAGTAAAAATTCAAAAAAGTTGAAATTTATTTCGCCAACAATTTAAATAATAAGATTTAATTCTGTCAAAAATAATAATAAGATTTAAGTATTATAATTGTAAATGACAGAAAATTATTTTTTTTATAAAAAATAATTAATTTAACTATTAATTTAAAGATCATGTTTATTAATACACTCAAATTATTTAGTGTAATATAAAAATTGTCTATTACTATTATTATTTTGATTATTGTTGTCTTTCTTCTTCTTCTTCATATTACTATTATTGTTATAATTATTATTATTAATTTAATAAGATTCTTTTGAATAATTAACAGTTTGAACACTTTTTCCTTTTTGTCGAGTACAATGTAGTACCAACTACTGAGTACCAACTCGTGTATTTTTTTATCTTTTTGACAAAAACCAATGCGGACCGCGTGGAGCATGCGTGTGTTAAGCGTGATGGGAAAAAAAATAGTACAATATCATTATAATTACGGTTATGCGACCTCGTCTTCATTTGAAAACAGAATATCTTTGTTTCCATTTTGCCATTAATTTTAGAGAAAAAAAATAGATGACAAAGAAGATTTTAGGGGTTTATTTTTTCCATAATACAAAATTATTTTTATTTGAGGAACTAAAAAATTGTAATTGAGAAGGGTTTGAGAGGTTATGGAGGGTGTCCATGAATTCTTTAAATTTAATCCATATTGTTATAATATTCTTAAAATAAAAAATATATTAATCATAAATATTAATTTATCATTTTCTAAAAAATTACTCTTGCAAAAAATGTGATTTTTTCTTTCAATTTTTCCAATATTTCCAACCCTCGAAAGCCCTCTCTTCCTCTCCTTTCCAAACTCCCAAACAAACCCTTAAGAAATTACTTATTCACAAATGAAATTTTTTTTTTTTTTTGTTAAGTAGCCTAGTGGCTAGAATTCACTTTTTTCAAGGTGAATAAGTGGGGTGTTTGGGGTTCGAACCCCGACCCCTGCATATAATAATGCATGTCCAAACAATAATAGTAGTTGTTAGTGGATACTAGACTTCTACCCGTGCTCTGCACGGGTCATTCACACGTTAAATATTAATCACAAATTGAAAGATATATCATAGAAATAAACACTTGATAAATATAAACTACATTGAATTTCAAATTAAAATTGTCTCGTGTATACACTACCACAATGATATGATGTCATACATTGCGAAATACTTCATGATATACGATATTTGAAGTCACATTAGTGTTTTTACCATCTTCATCGGTTATAATCTCTTGAAGTAACTCTTGCATGTAGAAGTTCAATTTAAGAGAGCGCTAAAAGGGCATTAAATACACGTGGGCATGCTTAGAATGATACCTTGTAGCTTTCTAACCTTAACATTTGTCATTAATATAAGACATAGTGTACATTTGAACTTCTCAATGCACTATTAGTCACAAAAATATGATGGCCCTTTGAGTGTTGCTCGAAATCTTTGTTACAGTGATAACAAAAAACTTAATTATAAGCTGCATAAATGAATATATAGAAACTTGTCTACGTTCAGCCATTAATTAGAGGTTCGATGATGCGTTGAGAGAATTCTTTATAGCTGAATGTAAAATGCAAACAAAGGAGGGTGCCATTGCACATGTATATATAGAGTGGAATGGAGAGTTTAAATCATAGATATGTGTGTACATAATGAGTTATAATTGGCTATAATTAGTTTCTTGTAATTATGTTGTATAATGATTAGATAGTTGACTAAACGTTACACAATAGTTGTATATATTCTATTCAAACTACCCAATCAACATCTTTTATGTGATACTCCCTCCGGTCTCAAATGTAAGCAACTTTTTACTTTTTAGATTTATTCAATAAATGATGTACGTAGTCTATAATATGGACTACATACATTATTTATTGAATGAACCTAAAAAGTAAAAATTTGCTTACATTTGAGACCGGAGGGAGTAGAATATAACATTTTGTCATAATTGGCTATAATTAGTTTCCTGTAATTATGTTGTATAATGATTAGATAGTTGACTAAACGTTATCAAATGTCATGATAAATGCTTGAGGGTTTAGTGGTTAGTTGGGAGATATAATCGCATTAAATGCTGGCAAAGGAGGGAAAACTTGGACTGTTTAGGACTAACTGTCAGCTTGGCAAGTTTAACTTTTATAATAAAGGGTAGAAGTTGCTGCTACTACTGAAAATAATAAACTCTAAACCCTAAATCTTAAACCTTATTATCATGTTTAAATAAATGTCATTAAATATTTTCAACATCCGTTGTGGATTTTATTTGCTAATATATGTGATATCAAACTTTTACGTATAAATATGAGAAAGTTGATATAATAAAATTTTAAAACTCATGATTATTTTTAACATATCAACATTATTATATTGTTTCTATTAAATATTTGTTATTTTATACGTATAACACCGTTAAATGTTTGCACCGCACCTATTATACATTTTATGTGTGTATAACTACGGAAACAAATTTTTATGTACATATATGATAAAATTTCGAAAACTCATAACAATTTTCAAAATATTAATATTAATGCAGTGTATCTATTAAATATTTTATATGTATAACGTTGTTAAATGTTTGCACCGCACCCATTGTGGATTTTATGTGTTTATAACCACAGAAACAAATTTTTATGCACATATAGATAAAATTTTGAAAACTCATAACGATTTTCAAAATATCAGTATTAATGTAGTGTTTCTATTAAATATTTTTTATTTAATACGCAAAACATTGTTTAGTATTTGCGCCACACTTGTTGGAGATTTTATATGCTTATATATGTGGAAACAAATTTTTATGTACCGATATGAGAAAGTCCATATAATAAAATTTTAAAAATTCATGACTATTTTCAACTTATCAATGATGTAGGGTTTCTATTAAATATTTTTATTTTATTTTAAATGCAAAATACTGTTAAAAATTTTCACCGCACTTATTGCAGATTTTACGTGCTTATATTTGCATAAGAAATAATTTATGTATCGATATGAGAAAGTTGATATGATAAAATTTTGAGAACTCGTGACTATTTTCAACATATCAACATTTATGTAGTGTTTTCATTAAACTTTTTTTAATACATGCAAAAAACGATTTAGTTTTTGCACCTTGCATATTTTTTTAGAGGAATTGTTGCAGATTTTATGCGATTATATTTGCGTAAATAAATTTTTGAAAACTCGTGACTATTTTGAACATATCAACATTGATGTAGTGTTTCTATTAAAAAAAATATTTCATATGCAAACTACCTTTAGATTTTTGCTTCCTACTCGTTGCAGATTTTTTTTTCTTTTTCAAAAGAATTGTTGCAAATTTTATGTGATTATATTTGCGGAAACAAATTTGTATGCACAAAAATGAGAAAGTCAATATGATAAAAGTTTGAAAACTCGTGACAATTTTCAACATATCAACATTGATGTAGCATTACTCTTCTATTAAATTTATTTATTTTTATATGCAAAACATGGGTGGATTTAGACATTTGATACATATGGGGCTAAAATAGTCTCTCAATGTATCAAAATTTCAAATTGCCCTTGATTGTATCTCTGGTTAGTCAAAATAATCTTTAACATTAAAATACTTCATTAATATTGTCATATTAGTCCTTCAATATACTTACTTATTGTCACTTCAGGGACTATTTTGACCAACAAAGTGCAAAATCAAGAACTATTTTAGAATTTTAATATATTGAGAGACTATTGTGATTATTCGTTACACATTCATGTACAAAAATAACTATTATGGTATTACCCCTACTCATAATAAAAAATAATAGAGATTTTTGTTTTTGAACAAGCCAAAAAAAATAATAGAGAAATTGGATGTGTGGCTTTAGCCACACATGGCCTTTGAATAGGTCCGCCCCTGATGCAAAACACCTTTAAATTTTGAAACTGCACTTGTTGTAGATTTTTTTAGAGGAGTCATTGTGGATTTTAATTGATTATATTTGCAGAAGCAAATTTTTATGAACGTGAGATAGCCGTTATAATAAAAGTTTAAAAACTCGTGTCTATTTTCAATATATCAACAATGATGTAGTGTTTCTATTGAATTTTATTTATTTTTATATGCAAAACACCTTTAAATGTTTGCACCACACTCATTGTAGATTTTTGTTTATAGGAATCATTGTGGATTTTATGTGATTATATTTGCGAAAGCAATTTTTTATCTGAATTCCGTTTACATGGTTCAAGAATCTAGGCACCTCTGGGCTGTTGAGGAACGACTGGACCGTGTGTAACACCCTAATTTTATCGGATTAATTAATTCCATGAATTTTAATAGGTGAAGTGTTGGTTAATATTATTATTGATGCTGCTTTAGCTTGAATGTTATTTTGTTGTTAAGAAGATAAAAATATTGATGAGGATTGATAATTAGTATGAGAATTTAAATTAAATAAAGAGAGGAATCAAAACAAAATAAAATAGTGTCGGAGGTGTAAAATATAAGTTTCAAATA
>Ga0228710_1006675_pt1 | contig 17376 bp, 8 predicted proteins | sample MedpolnodulmetaG_FD_177995 | JGI IMG/M metagenome (GOLD analysis project Ga0228710, IMG submission 177995) | Root nodule microbial communities from Medicago polymorpha collected in Santa Monica, California, United States - pink nodules | ecosystem: Host-associated > Plants > Roots > Nodule... | reverse complement strand
AAGAATTAAAACTACTTAAAATATTATTGTGTGTAGTTTTAAACAAAATATCGTTCCAAGCCAATAATTAATTTAATAAAATAAAATTATATTAGTATATACAGACATTTATCAAAGAAACGAAAGTGAATTTTGTTACACTTTTGTTAATTATATTTTTAAAAAGTAACTTTATCACATTATCCTTTGAACTACTATTTTTTTCTATTCCATAACTCATAATTCTTAACTATGACCATTCACTCTCTCATTGTGTAAGTTATAGTTTGTATTGATTGATTGCTATTCTTCAATTGATCATCTTTGTGAGTATAAATATGTGATTGTTTGCATAATGGTTTTGGAATAAGTTTTAGTTTTTGATTATCATCATTTTCACCAACACAACTCTTTTGTATGGTGATCTTCGTTTCTTTTGTATTCTTTACATAGATACCGACAATTCATTGATTTTTATGGTAGTATAACGATTCAAAATTACTCTATTATATATAGTGATAAAATATTTAAGCACTTTTTTTTATTGATGTTATATTTGGTAGTCTTTATTAACTTTTTTTCTTAATGTAGATATGACTATTTTTCATGTGAATGAGGAGAAGAGGATAAAAGGCTTCTATATTTGCCTTAGTTGCATCCTTGCCGCACTCAAAGTCTATGAAATGGCAACTCTTGTAAGTGTGTATCTTAACTTCAACAAATTTATGCCATGAGTGCCTATAAATTAGCCAATTTTTTGGAGAAGAATATTAAACAAAATTGATGTTCTTTTTAATTTACATAATCAAGAAAGTTATGTCATGAGTATATGTCAATTACCATCTTTTATTCATCATTATCTTTTAGTGTGAATCAAATAAAAGAACACGTGGAAAATAATAAGGCAGGTTGATGTTGATCTAAAGAACGTATAGCAACTTATATATATACACTTTTTAAATGTTGTTCTGTAAATAAAATATTTAAAATAAACAGTATTAAATAGAACCACTGACAACATGATCTCAATATATTTAGTTTCTACTAATGAGACTATTTGTCCTATATTGAAAAACCATTATTTGTATATGTAAATTTTGGATTTTGTTCATCACCACTTCCAAGCAACTATTGGATTGTTCCTCTTCAATTTTCTATTATTGTTTTTTCTCAATGTTTTACTCTTTATCTCTTTAATTATTATTCATTGGTCTCTGTGACATGATTGGGAGTTAAGTTACTCTTAGAATGACCAACCAATTATTTTAACACATACACAATTATTTAAAGGTTCGACCATTGAATATATGATAAAAATTCTTTTAATGAACCAATCGTTTTCACATATAAAATCTCACCCTCCATTATTGATTCATGAATAAAAAAATCACATAATTTAACTTCTTTCCATTTTTCTCTAACATGCAATTCTTAGGTGAAACTCTTCAAACTCTTGGTGATCTTACTCTTCACATATATCTTGATTATTCATTTACTACTTTTCTATGTGACTATTTTTTTTCCGTGTGAACAAGGAGAAAAGGTAAAAATAGGCTTATATTTTTGCTTTGTTGCACCCTTGATGCTCGGAAAGCCTTAGAAAAACGACATCTCATAGCGTAGGTTTATGTCTTTTACATTAATACTTCCCTATATTGAATTAAATTATGTAATTTGTATTGCAATTGTTTTATGTAGTAAATTTTATAGGTTTTTTTTTCTAAGATAAATATAAATTAATTATTTTAATTTTTTAAGTCAGAATATTTTATTGTTATACTTATAAGTTTTATATTAAATTGACAACAAGTTGATGTTGCAGACATTCAATCAAAGGATGACAGACCGTGGTGAATTTAGGAATATAAACCTTATTTTTAAATTTATGTTGTATACAAAGTGTTTGTGATCTATTTGGATGTCATGAGTATGATAGAAACAAGTGGGAAGTAATTTTGAAGTTGTCATCCATGTTGTGATATGGTTATTGTAACATAAGAATGATAATGATGGAACTTGACTATCTGGTGATTTTGTCTCTTTTTATCTCATATATATTGAAAATGCGATTCATGCGCTTACTTAACACTCTTTTCGATTTCCCTATCATTTTTAATATTAAGTTAGAATTATGATTATGTGTGACTATTTGAAAAACTTCACTTACCCCTATCTAATAATCTCTAATATTAATGTAATTAAGATTCACTTACATAAAAAAAATCACCCTTTTTTACTTCATATATATATATATATATGTGTGTGTGTGTGTGTAGTACTAAAAGAAATCTCATCTTAAAATAATAGTGATGTATTCTCACTATAATAGTGCTATATAGCAAAACATAATAATAAAAGAAAAAAGTCAAACAAAAATATTGGAGAACATAAACGTGATCCAAAATAAAAGAAAAAAAAAGATTACGCAGAGTGACATGGAGGTAAACCAAGTTGTTGACTAAAAATCTCCGAACCAATTATAAAAGTTAGACTAGAATCTCAAAGGTGGAGGTTACATAGGAAACTTTAAAAGAAGCTAATTTTTCAACATAACTACACAAGAATAAATCTTTTTAATTAATATGAGAGACCTTAAATAAGATAGGAAAACAGAAGTAAGCACTTACGTCACATTGCGTAATTTTGAAGAACATGATAAAAAAAAAGTATTCTTATATAATTACACTATTAGGATAAACTATGATATGTGTTTAAACTTATAGAATATTATAAGATCGATCAAAAATCATATTCATTTTCCATAAACTATTTACGTAAACCTACGATCTAATTCAAGACAACTTATGATATTTTTAAACAATACACTTACTATTAATATAAATCAATATTAAACATAATCGTATCACTATATTTCAAAAAAAAAATATAAACCATTTGATCAAAAAAAATTACAAATCATTAAATTATATTTGAGTATGCTTATCGCAATTTATTTTCTCATTTGTAAGAAAAAATGCAAGCACTATTTTAATCAAACCCGAGCAACGCACGGGTTGTATAATCCATGTGGCATTTAACTAAGTTCACCTCCAATAAAATTCCAATAAACCAACATCATCCACGTGCCTCTACGCCGACAATGGGGTCCACATCACAAACGGCTACATCTCAATCCTATCCATAAACCCTAATCAAATCCAAATCGAAAAACACTCCAATTTCAAATTTCGAACTTGGCGCTCTCGTTTTCTTCCTCTTCTTCAACCTCCGATCAAATCCTCACCGGAAAACCGAAAATGGGTGGCGCTCATAGTCGCGACGGGTTACTCGAAAGTTCCGATGAAGAATACGAAGAAAATGAAAACGAAGAAGCGAACTACGAAGATGCAAACGAAGGAGAAGATTCAGAGAAACGAGTGAAAACTCCGTCGTCTGTAGATGAGGTTGAAGCCAAACTCAAAGCTCTTAAGCTTAAATACGCTGTTAAAAATCAAAACCCTAACGCTGTTAAGCTTTATCTTCACATCGGTGGTAATTCCCCCAACGCAAAATGGGTAATTTCGGAGAAATTTACTACTTACTCTTTTGTTAAATCTCGTTGTGTTGGTGGAAACAGCGATGATGACGAAGATGAAGAAGAAGAAGATGGTGACGATGACGCTGATGAGGGTTTTTGGGTTTTGAAAATTGGTTCAAAAATTAGGTCAAAAGTTGGTGGTGAAATGCAATTGAAAACCCTAGCGGATCAGCGTCGTGTGGATTTTATCGCAAATGGTGTTTGGGCGATGAAATTCTTTACTGAACAGGATTTTAACGCGTTTTTGGTGAAGTTTCAGAATTGTACTTTTGAGAATACGCATGGGTATGAAGCTACTGATGAGAACAAGCTTAAGGTTTATGGTAAGGATTTTCTTGGGTGGGCGAAACCCGAAGTTGCTGATGAGTCGATGTGGGAAGATGCTGATGATAGCTTCTCCAAGAGTCCTGGTTCGGTGACACCGGTGAGAGCGAGTCAGGATTTGAGGGAAGAGTTTGAGGAAGCTGCAAATGGTGGAATTCAGAGCTTGGCGCTTGGTGCTCTGGATAACAGTTTCTTGGTTGGTGAAAATGGTATTCAGGTTGTAAAGAATTTTGCAACTGGGATTCATGGAAAAGGGGCTTTTGTTAACTTTGGTGGTGGTTCGTTGTCAACGTCGAAGTTGGTGGATTGCACTCCCAAGAAAACACTTCTCATGAAAGCTGAGACCAGCATGCTTCTGATGAGTCCATTGGGTGAAAATAAACTTCATTCAACAGGGCTTCACCAGTTTGATATTGAGACTGGTAAGGTTGTGACTGAATGGAGATTTGGTAAGGATGGTACTGAGATTACAATGAAAGATATCACCAATGATAGTAAAGGTGCTCAATTGGATCCATCGGGTTCAACTTTTCTTGGTTTGGATGATAATAGGCTTTGTAGGTGGGATATGCGTGACCGTCATGGAATAGTTCAGGATCTTGCTGACTCTAACTCCAATATGAGTACACCTGTGTTGAATTGGGCACAGGGTCATCAGTTCTCTAGGGGGACAAACTTTCAGTGCTTTGCTACAACTGGTGATGGTTCTGTTGTTGTTGGTTCTTTGGATGGAAAGATTCGGCTGTATTCTATCAACTCTATGAGGCAGGCGAAAACCGCTTTTCCTGGACTTGGTTCACCTGTTACTAATGTGGATGTAACTTTTGATGGAAAGTGGATTGTGGGAACCACGGATACTTACTTGGTTGTTATCTGTACCGTGTTTACTGATAAAGATGGGAAAACTAAAAATGGTTTTGCTGGAAGAATGGGAAACAATATTGCTGCTCCAAGGTTGCTCAAGCTCAACCCTCTTGATTCACATCTTGCTGGAGTCAATAACAAATTCCAAAAAGCTCAGTTTTCGTGGGTGAGTATATCATTTCTGCATGCTTGTTTACTATTGTTTCCATTGTTGCCTTGTAAATTAAGAGTGATGGTCTCATCTATTGCTGTGAATTATCAACTGTTATCTTCTTTTTGTGTGTGTGTGTGTGTGTTAATTGCTTGCCCGTTATCTAAAGAAAGTATCTTATGCTGTAACACGTGTTTTCTGGCCACTGACTTTATGTGCTTCGTTAACTGTGTTGTGATGCATAATACAAGGACAAATTACCGTAATATTTCACAGTTGTCAAAACGATTAGTTGTAATATGTTGTTATTTGCAAATTGCTATATGAGATGTTACCACATCAATAGCATTGCATATGAATACATTTACCATTGATAACATTGGGCAATGTTTCCTTGTATTGATTCAGTAGATGGGGATTCAAGCCTATGTTTTCACCTAATAATTTTACCTCTTATTTTCCATAACTTGCTGTATTGTTCTTAATATCATTTCACAAATTAAGGCATTGCTCTTGAATCTGTTAGAAAAAAAGGCTATCATGCATTGATAGAACTGGACCAGAAATTGCTGAATAGTATTGCATGATCTTTGAAATTATACTCTGTATTGGTAACAGTATTAAGTTTGTGCAGAAAATAGTAGAAGCTGTCTTCTTGGCAACTTAATAGAAAGAAATTAGAGATATCCTAGAGTCTTGGAGAGGCATGGACTCCCCCATCAATTCCTCCACTCACTAATTTCCTGCTTCTCTTTTGTTTTTCCTCCTTCGCTTCCTTCCCACACCCCCTATCTACCACCTTTAGGCTGTTACTCGAAGTTGCCCTTCCAACCTTATTTTACACCCCTGCCCTACTAAACCCCCTTCTTTTCCTAAAATATAGTTTAGTCATCTTAAGGTGCACCCTAAACCTAACACATGCATTGAACTTTCTCTATTGACATCTTATTTGAATGGTCTTTTGACTCTCTTCTATATGCTTTTTTTCTTGAAAAATTATACTTATACAAGCTCTTCACTTCTGTTTAAATATATTCCTTACTAAGAGTCCAATCCGTAATCTTATTGGTTTTATAGTGGATGTCGTGTTCGCTGTTGCTGAAAACAGAGATGTTATAGTTTGGCATGGTGTTTTTTTCCTGCAATTTGATTGTGTCTGTTCTGTTTCCACATCTGCTGAAAAATGTGTATTTTGTTTGCATCTTCTGTATTCTTGTGGAAATACATTTTATAATGATTTCAACTTCTTGGTAACTTAGGTGACAGAGAACGGGAAACAGGAGCGACATATAGTGGCTACTGTGGGAAAGTTCAGCGTGATATGGAACTTTCAACAGGTCAAAGATGGATCTCATGATTGTTACCGCAGCCAACAGGGTCTAAAGAGCTGCTACTGCTACAAGATAGTTCTCAGGGATGACTCCATCGTTGAAAGCCGGTTTATGCACGACAAGTTTGCAGTCACTGATTCTCCTGAGGCTCCATTGGTTATAGCTACCCCAATGAAAGTTAGCTCATTCAGCATGTCCAACAGGCGATGATAATTCGTGGCACTATCAATTAATTGTTAGCCATTGTAGCTTAATTAGTGACATTTTCAGATGTTCCATTTTAAAACTTTTCATTGTATGTACTATGTAGGATGTTTAAGGTGTAGTTGATGGGGAACTCAAATCAGCTACCTACGGTTGTCAAATTGTCCTAGTATATTCGGTTGTGTTGTAAGCTAACGCTTGTTGGTCCCAGAATTCTACCTTTTATAAAAATTACGTTTTACTTTTCTGAATTACTATTCCCTTGATTAACGCTATGATGGTTGGTACTGCCTTGCCTTCTATGTGCTTGCTTCAAGTTACTATATGAATATGAATTTTAAAAGGTCTGCAAAACTAAGGGATGTGGAGGCTTTAGAAGCGGACGTTTATTATCCAACCATCTGATCTCATTGGATAAGTGGGCCCATGATTTCTCATGTTCTTTTTTTTACTTGAACTAAAACAACATAATAATACGTATGTGGTTGTGAAAGAGTAGCAATTTTAAACAATTGATTTGTTGTCCTGGGAGAGGAGCGGATAATTAGAGAACAATGGTTGCACTTGCAGCAATATCAAGAAGTTTCCATTTCCAGCAACATTCTTTAATCAACAGCAATGTCATTGGTAAACCTTCAACAGCAGGACACCACTGGCTCAGGCCTGCTGCTGCAGGAACAGGAGTCACACCACGTGCTAGGCAAATTTGTGCAGCGGCACAACATCGACCTACATGGCTCCCAGGACTTGATCCCCCAACTTATCTTGACGGAACGTAAGCCCTTACGCCTCTCTGCATTTTGACTCCTAAATTCATCTTAAAATGCCAGTGCTAGTTTCTCTTTTCAAGTTATAGTAACGTTAAGGGTAACCTTTTCAGTCTGCCTGGAGATTTCGGATTCGACCCACTTGGACTTGGAGAGGATCCTGAAAGCTTAAAGTGGTATGTTCAAGCAGAGTTGGTTCATTCTCGCTTTGCAATGCTTGGGGTCTTGGGAATTTTAGTCACAGATGTGAGTCACAACTCTTAACATAATTTTTCACATTTCATGATTCCAGTAACGATTTTTATAGAGAGAAGCTTTACTATTAAAACACACTTGCTGCATATATATAATCAAAGTTTTGAATAAAGGCCTGAAAAGCTACCATGATCTAAACGGCAACATAATGGTTTTTGATGCTGTCGAAACCGCAATGTGACTGTGATTGAGGTTGGATCGGCCATGTTTGGCCGCGATTCTCTATCAAGGATAGCGAGACAGCTGTAACTGTATCACAACCGCTATTTAAAGTCATGTATACGATGGATATTTCATCCTAAACTTGTTACCAATCTGTGCAGCTACTTCGTGTCGCAGGAGTTAATAGCATACCAGTTTGGTTTGAAGCCGGTGCAGTAAAATACGAGATTGCAAACACAGGGACGCTCGTAGTTGTTCAACTACTTTTGATGGGGTAGGATTTTAATCACAGGTTTCCATTTCTATATTTTCGTTATCCTTACAGGACACGTGATTTATTAACTTTCACTAGCACAGGTATGCTGAAACAAGAAGGTACATGGATTTTGTTAGTCCTGGATCTCAAGCTAAAGAGGGTTCCTTCTTTGGATTGGAAGCTTCACTTGGAGGCTTAGAGCCAGGGTATTTCCATTTCCAATAACCGTACAAACACACACTTGTTCGCACTTTTGAGCCGTGTTTTTCTTTTTTCTTCGTTGTTCACAATTGTAAGCTAGTTGAGGTATATAATCTTGTTTCAACAAATAGGTACCCTGGGGGTCCTCTGCTAAATCCTCTTGGTCTAGCTAAAGACATTAAAAGTGCTCGTGAATGGAAGCTTAAAGAGATCAAGAATGGTATATTTTTTCTCAGTTTTTCATTCTTTGTCTGTTAATTCATAATACTCCAAAGCTTGTTTCCATAGTTGCAAATATTCTTGTTACAGGGCGACTTGCAATGGTAGCAATACTTGGTATCTTTGTACAAGCTTCAGTGACTCATGTTGGACCAATTGATAACCTTGTGGAGCATCTCTCAAATCCATGGCATAAAACTATTATTCAGACCCTTGCAAGTTCTAGTTCTTAGTTCTAAAACAAGTAAATGTATTAGTTTTATGGAACTTAGACTGATCCATAAAACCAAATTTTTTCTTTAGGCTTTGGGCAGTGACTCAAATTCTGATCCCTAAAATGTTTTCCCCTTTAAATTTTCATTTACAGTTCATATATTATTAACTAAGGTGACAAACTCGTATCACTAATAATTTTCCTACATCGTGATACTTTGTTCACAGTGGATAAATCATGAATCAATGGTATAAGTTTGATGCCATATTAATATAAGAATCAAAATGAAATACTTATATCCGAGTCAACAAAATGGCCATTTTCATATACCCTTAAAGATCCATTCAACCGGTCTTTCCACTTTACTGTTTATTGAATACATGAATGAATATCTAGACCTATGTGAAATCAACAATTTCTACTGAACTATCTATCCTTAATCCCTAGGATAAGCATTCATATAATGAAGTGTGTATTAATTAAGTTCATGAAAGTAGATGATCCGATTATTATATTGATTTGGCTTAATAGCAGTTTTCACCCCTTAACTTTCACGAAGTTGCGATTTTGGCCCTCTAAGAATAAAAACTACAAAACTGCCCCCTAAGTTTTGCAACTATAGCAGTTTTGGCCCCCAAGGCCAATTTTTGGTAAAAAAAAAACACCTGACACCTCACTTAGGGTGCCACGTCAGCGTAGACCGAGTCGAAATTGACATTGGGGGCCAAAACTGTCACAAATGCAAAACTTAGGGGGCGGTTTTGTTGTTTTTTTCTTAGGGGGCCAAAATCGCAACTTTAGGAAAGTTAGGGGGTTAAAACTACTATTAAGCCTATTGATTTTCCAAAAATTAGTGTTATTGTTAAATAAGGACAAGGAAATTCAAACAGAATAATGGATAAATATGTCATTGAAAACTCATCAAAGCATCAAATGATCCAGAACAGGAACCTTTGAGAAAACAGCTTTAAAAATTATCAAAAGAGATCTATGACTTCAGCCTTTATGTGTATATTCCATGCATCAGAAGGTCCACAACTAGTGAATTGTGAATGGGTTCCATTGAGAAAATTCTTCCTAGTATCAATCAATATAGTGAGTTTTAGATTGCAGCACATACGATGCCATTCAAAGTGCTTCAAATCACAAACATGGAAATTTTTTTCTTTCATTCAATCGAGTCTCAAAACAAATCTTTACACAAGCCGAGGTTCAATATATCTGAAGACTATACACAATATAAAATCATCTTATTTTCTCATTTCCCAACATAGACGAACTTATTTTTTTAAGTCCTCACAAAACACTGAGCAGGAAACCGTATACCATCCATCAAGTGAGTATGATCTAATCAGTCAAACCATACACAAATCGATCGCCATGTACTGGCACAGTACAGCTTTTGGTAATCCAACATTTCGAGTCACTCAGATCTCCAAAAGGATTAGAGGCAAGATAACTGCAGCATAACAATGCACATAATTTCAATTTGGGATTACCCTGACTTGTTTGAATGTGTTTTTCTTCTAGCAAAGAACATCATAACCCGTGGGAACAACGATTTCTTCTTCTTTTTTCCATGTTTTGATTCCGGTGATGATCCACCTTCATCTTTTTCTGCATGCATATAAGTCTTCGGACTTGACAAATATTGTGCAGGATTAGTTGCATACTGGGACCGGTCAAAATTATTTGCTTCCTTACTCCCCTCAAAACTAGCCCTAGGGCTTTTATTCTGGTTAACCACTCCTTGGCCAGACTCACCAGCCTTTCTCCGTTGCTCATTTTCAGCTCTCCACCTTCTAAGTTCTTGCTCTACACCTAATTTACCTTCCTTTGCCTTCTCAGCTTTTTCCATTGCCATCTTCAAGGATTCCCTTCTAGCAGCTATCTCTCTATTCACTTCATCCAACTTCTCGAAGGATTTCAGTTCAGACTCCTTAGCTACCTCAACTTCAGAATTAGCAGCTGCAATCCTTGTATTGGCTCGCTCTTCTGCCTCGTGAGCTCGTTTGCTAAGCTCATAGTACTCATCCAAAGAAAGTGTAACCCCACTGGATGGGTCCACTTCATTTTTGCTTCTATTTGCTTCACTCTCTTGCAATGCTTTAATTGCTGCTATTGCCAACTTTTCAGAAGCCTTTGCAGCCTCTATCTCCTTTTGAGCTGCAAGTAACCTGCTTTCCAAGGTACTTACTCCAGCCTTGGCTTGTTCTGCTTCTGCCTTTACTTTCTGCAGTTCTTCACGAGCTGCTTGAGCAAGCAAGTTGGCCTGATTAGCCTCTTCAGCTGTTAGTTGCAGCTTCTTTGGAAGTTCGGTCATTTGTTCTTTGGCTTCTTTCTCCTTCATTTGAACCAAAGCTATTTCTGATCTAGTCTTGTCCAATTCAGCTTCTAGAGATGCAACTGCAATGGAGGCCATTCCCTCTCTTTGCCTAATTGAGGCAAGAGATGATTTTTCTTGTTCCAGTTCTGATTTTAAAGATGTAGCAGCTAGCTTCAAGCAACTAACCTCAGCATTTGCTTTCTCTATGTTAAGTTTTACCTCCTCAAGTTCCTTTCTGGCTGATTCCACGGCTGCTTGTATATCTGTGTGTGTCTTCTTTTCTGGTTCTTCCTGGCCTCCTTGTGAGAGTTCATCATCACCTTTTTGCTTTAACTTTGATTCCATATAAACAGTTAATTTAGCTTTCAAATCAAGCAGCAAACCAGAGGCTGCTTCCAGTTTAGATTTGAGATCCTTTGCAGACAACATTTGCTCATTGATTCTCTGGAGCTCTTCTTCTGCCTGTTTAAGTTCCTTCTCCCAATTGAGTGAATCTTGATCTCTTGCCATGACTGTTCCTATTCTTTGTTCCTCTGCTTCCAAGTGTGCAGCATGAGCAGTCTCTAATGACTCTTTTGTGGCTATTAGTTCAATAGTTAAATCTTCCACTGACTTCTCTACTTCCTTGGATGCTGTAACTGCCTCCTCGGCTTTCTTAATAGCTTCATCTCTATCAGTCACTAAGGAAGCATATTCCTTACGCAATGCATCCAGCTCTTCTTTCACAGCTGCTAAATCTGTAATAGCTGCCGTATACCTAGCTTTAGCAACTTCCAGTTGTGCCTTGGCTGCAACGCTAGATTCATCTGCAATACCTTGCTCCATCTCTTCCACTCTGAGCTTTGCAAGTTCCGAGTCCTGTCTTGCCTGTTGCTCTTCAGTTTGCGCTCTCTCTAGGTTAAGCTTTAACTCTTCTATAAGTCTCTTGGTGCTGTCCAGCTCCGTTAGTACTTGATTTTTCGTCTGTTCAGCCGTCTCTGCTTGTTTTCTGTATTCTGGTATCTCCTCATTTGCTTTATCAAGTTCCTGTTCTACTAGATTTCGCCTCTGTATATCCAGAAAGAAAAGAAGAAAAAAAATATGAAGTTCACTACAGTTCCAACAGAAAATCAAGCAAGGTAAAAGAAGAAACAATTGATCCGCACTACAGCAGGAAGCAAAAAGAACGTTTTATTACATCAGTAGGATCCATATTAGATGCAAAGTATCTGTAATCAATTCCCTAATTTGTTTCGGTCCAAAATGCATTGTAAGGCAAGGAAAAACCGTAAATAATTTCCTTGGGACAAACCATACAATCATAGTTTCCTTGTATTTTACAATTAGTATCAGCAAAATAATTTTAGCAAGTTTAACACTTAAAACCAAGGTAATCAAAACTGGACCGGACATTGAACCAGTGTAGGCACGGGTTCAAGGTTCAAAGGTTGGACAGGGTTTGACCGGGGTCAGACCGTTTTCTCACATGTCTTCTCTTTCTTAATTTTAACAAATATATTGATATAATTATAAAATTTTGGCATAATCTAATTATTTTTTTAATACTTACTCGTATATGAAAAAAGTATTGGTTTCTCAGCCAAAATCATAGTCCAACTTCCCAGGATATATAATAGTGGTAATTAGTAGTAACTTATTTTTGGGTATAGTGGATAGTACTGTGTATAATAATAAGTTTTTTTTTAATGGCTGTATAATATTAACTTCCTAGGATATATGAATAACAGTAGAAATTTTGCTTTTAAATTTCTAACTCTACGTCTGTCATATGCATAGTCGTAGTCCTGTGCACATCTTATTCTCCATTAAGTGTCTTTATGTTAATACCCACGTCTACACCCTCCTCTTCTTCTCCCTTCTCCAGTGTATGCTTTCACTGATCCTCCCCGCTCTTTCTCTTGTTAAAGAAAACACTGAACTTTTCCTTTAAGAAGAAAACGCAGAACAAGTTGCCGGAAGCTTCAAAAGCCCTGTTTTAGTACATTTTTAGATAAAGAAAAATTTGAGTGGTCCAACCAATGGATCCGGCCCAACCGCCACTTTTGCCTGGTTTTAGCGGTTTACTGCCCGGTTTAACAACAGAGTGGTTTTCAGTACCAAACAGACCAGACATAGGTCCAGTTCCCGGTTCAACCGGCCAGTCTGGTTTTCATTAACTTGCTTAAAACGGATCATAGCATTAATAATTCCAACTTAATATGATGTAACACACATATTGACACTAATCTAATATCACAAAATTACAGGTATTGTACTCTGATTTCATAGATTTGAAATATAGTATACAATTTGCTGCTTCTCCAGAAAATTGATAGAAAAATACTAGTAAAAGAAAAAGACAATTTGTATCTTAAGATTTAAAAGAAAATGCCAGGATAAATAATTTGACATGTACAGCTTAAGCAAAGCCAATTTTGATTATATGCTACATAAATTGCGTTGAAGAACAGCAAATGCAGTGTTACTTCTCTGCCATGTGCATGCAAGTAATGTGTGATTAGGTCTATAATATGACTTTGGTTGGCACATGATTTCACATAATTATTATCATCGTCAGCATGCAAACAGCCACCAAAGCACGACTGCAACTGCCGCTGATAATCAAACTGATACTGAAGACTACTGTTGTTCTTTTTTCTACCCCATAACAACATTTGCCTCTTGCCTATCCTTTAATAGATATTGTATAAGCTTTAAGAAGCAACCCCAATATTCAACCTAATTCTCTCCTTGAAAAGAAATAAGAGTAACGGGATATGAAATTTTATGCAAGAAGTGTGAAGAAGGTAAATTCAAAATAATAGTCGCACATAAAAGATGAAAATAAATGCATGACATATATACCTCCACAGTCTGGATTCGATGAGCCTTCCAATCCACAATTCCTCCAAACTTGGAAACAGCTTCCTTGACAGATTCAAATGGAGGTGTGGTATCAATTAGGCCTCTTTTTACATCAACCTGCTTGGTTTGGATGGGTGACTCAACTGCTCCAGAAGACATCTTTACTTCATTAAGATCATTCAACAAATCTTTTGTTTCAGAAGAGGAAGCTGAAAGTCTAATCTCATTATCTGCAGCGACATTAGTAATATCAACCTGCAATTCATGCCTGTCAGAGATATCTTCTGCAGCACCTGGTTTACAATCTTCAACCAAATTTAGCTGGTCGCTTGTTTCTGTTACATCCACCATATCATTTGGAACTGAAGCTGAATTATCTACAGAAACATCCTCATCTTGTATTATACTTTGACCATCAGAAACATTTGGCAACACTGATAATTCAGGGAGCTCATTTACTGTCAAGTGAGAGCCAGACTCCACTTTTCCGTTACTAAGTGGAATTGGAAGTTCTGAGGAAGATTGATTATGTGGTGGGTTTACGACTTCGGTATTTTCTTCAGAGGGTTCCATCAGTTGTGTCTCAGTAACTTTTGTAGAGCACTCAGAGAGTAGACTGTCTTCAACATGTTCTGCCAGTAGCGTCTCTTCAGAAATTTTTGAAGAGGATTCAGAGGGTAACTTGTCTTCAACGTGTCCGGCCGTATGTGTCTCTTCAGTAACTTTTGGAGAGGATTCAGAGGGTAACATGTCTTCAACATGTTCTGCTGGTGGTGTCTCTTCAGCAATTTTTGTAGAGGAGTCAGAGGGCAACTTGTCTTGAACATCCTCCATTATAAGGAGGGGTCAGGAGTGCTAACAGTGGCTAAACTCTGAAGAACAAGTTAATAATGAAAATCAGTTGTTATGTAAAATCAAAACCAAAAGAAGTTTTATATTAATACTGAACAATTAATAATAAAAATCGAATGAATACAATCAGAATTAAATTAAAATAACAATGTGCGAGTTTTAAATTTAAGTGAGATGGCTTCTCCCAAGAACAAGAGACAAATTGTATATACCAGTTAGGTATTTTTCTTTTCACAAACATTACTTGCCTTTGGTAGTTAGATGAAATTATTTCGAGGTGTAAGCCGATGGCCTGAAATAATGATGTTTCCAAAGTTTTCAGCATTTACAGGACAGACCGAGACTTTTTTGTAGGGATAACTCAAATTTCACAAAGAGATTAACTCAAAACTGAATGTGAACGGTTAATGGTATGAAACAGCATTCCATAGTTGACAGATAATTTGGGTTTTAAGGATCTCAGTGAGACCAAATCGCAACCACAATTTTGATCACAAGTCATTTTTCTCTTCAATTTTCTGCTATATCAATGATCACGACAATTTAAAACCTTTGACAAATACAGAAATCTCGTTACAAAAGCTCTTTCCCCTAAGTTCTAACTACAAGTAAAGTAACTGCACTTCTCAGGTTATTTAAGATCTTACAGTTTCTGATGATTGTATTCAACATATCTATTCTCTCTAAATCTATGAAGCAATATCACAGACCCAAACACGACACTGAATGTGTGAGTATGTCGGATAAGTATTTTGCTACAAAGCTCTTAATACACCTTTTTCATATTAATAACATACATACATACATACATACATAATAATAATAATAATAAGAAACAGAAAATAAAAACTGCATATATCTATTTTGAAATCCAGATTAAAGCTATAGCACTAAGACAAAACACACCTTCAACCGTTGATGTTCGGTTCGGAAAATACATCAGTGGAAGGAAAAGGAAAAGGTATAGAAGAACAAAAAACAAGCGATTTGTTCAAAATCACAAAGTTTGCAAAAGAGCTGATTAGGAAGTAATTAGGGACGAGATTAAGCGGAAAAATTGATGAAAGAGAGCATTTGATTGATACTAATTATTAGAGGATGAAAGTAAAGAAAGATTGTGGAAAAGTAAAGAAGGAGCTAAAATTAGAACACAGAAAAACACGGAAGTGGACCCTACCTCAGATTAGATCCATCATCTCCTCCTTCTTTTTCTCAATCGAATCAAATCTCTATTCTATTTCCTTCCCTTCAATCATGCCCATTATTTTAATTTTTATCATTTTAGGTAATAATATTAACAAGTTTTATGAAACAATATAAATGTATTCTCAAAAATAGAAACAATATAAATATGAATATTTTTTTATTTAAAAAGTATTAATACTAGTATGAATCTTTTTCCTTTCAGAACATTTTTTTGCATGATCCATGGGTATTTTCTACTTCTTCTTCCATTTTACTTTTGTGGTGCTGAGTTGTTTCCTTTTGTCTTTTTTTAAAGGTGTAGTTTCCTTTTGTCGTCTATTGACATTGAAATAATTCATAAAAATGATTGCTCATAATAATGTAGCGAAAATAAATATTGCCTCATTAAAAAATATTTCCTCTGGCATTAATTATAAAGATCTTTACAAAAGCTATTTGTTTCATAGATATAAAAACTCTTTACAAATTTTTAAATGTATTTATTATTCTTTTTATAAATATATCTTTTATTAATATTATCAATTTGTTTTGAAATATGAAAAATGACATTGTAAAAAAAGATATAAAAAACATGATATGTAAGTAGTTTTGAGAAATGTCTAAAATTATAGCTCAACCGATAAAGATGTGAAAATTATTAGATTAGATATCGTAATTCAAGTTTTAACTTTGACTTGTCAACTTTTGTGTGTGGGATTCAATGATTTGTTATCATTTCGTCTATTAAAAAATGTTTCTTTAAAAGAATCTATTGGTAAATTTTTTATCTTATAAATATAAATTTTTACTTTCATCTTAATAATAATTACATCACTAACACTTTTTAATACTCTCTTTAAAAAAGGTGTAAACCTAACTCTAGGTTTGTTGGTTCTTTAAAAGGTGTAGACCTAGTTCCCCTTTTCTTTTTTATTGTTCTTGTTTCTCTTTTTTTTTTTAATGAAATTTGGGTAATGCTCTTTCCATTACTCTTGCTCAATTTTCTTTTTTACATCACTAACACTTTTTAACATTTTAAAAATTTGAGAAGTTTCGCTTGTAAATGAATGAGTACGCCCAGCGCACACGAGATCCATGATACCGACACTAGAACACTTGTTCTGATTAATAGGAGTACTATAGTAAAGAATAATTAATTAAAGTTATTTTTTGTAAAAAAAAATAATTAAAGTCATTTAATCTTCAGATATCGAGTCATAATAACGACATTAGTCATCAAAAAAGTTATGATAACAACATGGTTTTTGTTCCCACGACATGTAAAGCTTTGCACGAGGGGGCAAATGATATATCTCTCTTTTTTTAGTTATTTGTCTCGTTCCCAGAGTAAAGGTCTTTTTAATAAGGTCAACAAATTAACTTATAGAAGATAGCGAATAGTTTATAAGTTTATATGTTTAAAAAAGTTCTGTTTGGTAATGGTTTTTCACCACGAGCCTATAAGTTATTTTTCAGACGCTATTCCAAGTAGCGTTTGAGCTTATAGCTTATAACTTATTATTTTTTTCTTCCATAATTACCCTTATTATTTTATCTAAAATACATATATACCCTTTATCATAATTAACTACGTACGTTCTTCGAATAAATTTTATGTTTTGGACTGGACGCCAATAAAGATCATGCTAATTCCCTCTCAAATAAAATATCTTGTTAATTCAGTGAATCAAATTCGAAACAAAA
>Ga0228710_1006674_pt1 | contig 17377 bp, 11 predicted proteins | sample MedpolnodulmetaG_FD_177995 | JGI IMG/M metagenome (GOLD analysis project Ga0228710, IMG submission 177995) | Root nodule microbial communities from Medicago polymorpha collected in Santa Monica, California, United States - pink nodules | ecosystem: Host-associated > Plants > Roots > Nodule... | reverse complement strand
CTCCCCTCAAAATATTTCGCTAAAAAAAAAAAAAACTCCCCTCAAAATATTCAATCAACGACTAAAATTATATAATACTCCCTCAATTTCAAAATACATGTCGCATTCAACTACTTTACACATGCCAATGCACACCTTTGACAATTAATATCTTTAATTATCTAAAGTAAAAAATTATAAAAACTAATATTTTGTAAATACTTATCGAAACAAATCGAACAACATCTTACATGCTAACATTTGTATTTATATTTGCTAAAAAAAAAAAATCTGTATTTACATGTTAGTTAAAAAGTATGGTCAAAGCAAGTCATGTGAACAATGAACATTATAAAAGTGCGACATGTATTTTGAAACAAGGATGACATTAAATTAATGACTTATTTTGTTTTGAACTTAATTTAAACCTATTTATTGTAACCCTAGATATATAAATAGTGTACAAGTTAAGAAAAGAAAACCAGAACTCTTTTATCAAAACAAAACAAAAAGAAAACAACAATTCCGTTAACGATTGTGACAGAGACTAACGGCGTTAACACCGACCACGCTCGTTGTATGTTGTCCTTTAACTTTCTCTTTCTCAATTCGTGTTATTATTCCCAATTCTTAAACCCTAACCCTAATTTAATTCATTGGAATTGAGGGTTTTGTTTTAAGCCAAGTGATTAATCAATTCATTGTTTTGTAATGCGTGTGTATCATTATGAATTGATCATAATAATAACTTCAATCTTTTCGTTAATCCTAAACTAACCCCAATTTAATCCGAATCCTGAAACTGAAAAATTATGTTTCTCTCTCTCTCTCTCTCTCTCTCTCTCTCTCTCTCTCTCTCTCTCTCTCTCTTTGAATTAATGAATTTGATTATTTGAATGTTTATTAATAATGGGTTTAATAATAAATAATAATAATAATGGTTCCAAGAATCTTTGAGACTTTGTGAATTTTGCTTTAGATTGTGTCTATTAGATTGTGGTACCACTTTTAGTTGAATTATGATGTTTATATGATTTCTGATTGATGTTCACATTGGTGTTTATATATGCACATTTAATTGTGAGCCTGTTTAAATTTATGATAAATTGATAATCATGTTTTTTCTCTATTAGTTTATGGCACATCAAGAACATTGTTGGATTTTTCTGTAACTTATATTTGTTGATTATTTCTCGTGGCTTCAGAATTTGAATAGCTTCTGATAAATCAAGAAGATGCTTGCTGATGATTTTCATCTTGGTGGGAATACTTGGAGCGAAATACCTAAAAATTCTTCATCAGTTATCTCAAACATTCCGCGAAAGAGATGTTTTGATGAGTTAAGCTATCTCAGCAATGGACAACCGCGTCAAAATCCAAGAGCTCTAATTGATGCCTATGGTAGTGACAAAAGCCAAGAAACTTCTGGCAGTAAGCCTCTGTTAGTGGAGCGATTGGATAAAAACGGTATGGATAAGGTTATGACAACATCATGGCAGAATACTGAAGAGGAGGAGTTCGATTGGGAAGATATGAGTCCGACACTAGTAGACCATAGTAGAAGTAATGGTTTCTTGCAACCAACTATTGCTTTCTCATCAGAAAAGGCTGTTACCGTTGCAGCAAGTGCAACTACTTCAGCGTCAAGGGTGTTTCCTGGTCTCAATTCTAATATTGAGTACCGTCCACCAGTTCTGCCAGCAACTTTTGAAACGAGGCGCTCCATAAATGTGCATGCTCCGCGTCCTCCCAGCATAACTCCTATATTTCCATCGAAGAATCCTGTTAGGAATCCATTCGAATCAATGAATGCTAATAGTACCAGTGTGAGTAATGGTCTAATTAACAGACCTTTTCCTGTGCATGAACATGGTGTTGAGAACAATGATACCAGTAAAAGAAACCTGCGTCAGTTGCCTAATCAGCTACCCAGTCTGATTTCATCTAACCCGCATAACAGTGGACAAACGCCACCATTCCGGTTTTTTCCATCTCAGGATCCAGCAGCGTCACAATTTACTTATAGCACTTCTTTGCCAGGACATTGTGCTGCTATGAGTAACACCCTGCCAAATGCACAACTTGTTATGCCACTTCCTTCGCCAGGCCAAAGAATTGCAAACAGCTCTTTCGGTTTCCTGGGGGGAGCTTTGCCACCTTTACCTCCAGCTGGCCCACATGCTCTACCCCAGATTCTACCTAATCCCAATCCTGGTCCTTCTGTGTCAAGCCAACAACCAACTGTTGGGTATTCTAATTTGTTTGGTTCACTCATGGCCCAAGGTGTTATCTCATTAACTAATCAAGCCCCTTCGCAGGTAACTAAATCTATCCTTAGTTCAATTTTTATATCCCATTTTCCTTCCATTTTTGTTTGATTGCGTACCAATTTTGTAATTATATTATTATGTTTGTAGGATTTTGTTGGCATTGAGTTTGATCCAAATATTCTGAAGGTTCGTCACGAATCTGCAGTCAGTGCCTTATATGGTGATCTTCCCAGACAGTGCACAACTTGTGGCCTCCGATTCAAATCCCAAGATGAGCACAGAAGTCACATGGATTGGCATGTGACTAAGAACCGTATGTCTAAAAACCGCAAGCAGAAGCCCTCTCGCATGTGGTTTGTGAGTGAGACGATGTGGCTTAGTGGTGCAGAGGCATTGGGAGCTGAATCAGCTCCCGGTTTTTTGCCAACTGAGACCACTGAGGAAAAGAAAGAAGATGAAGAGTTGGCAGTTCTTGCTGACGAGGACCAAAATACATGTGCATTATGCAGAGAACCTTTTGACAAGTTTTACAGTGATGAAACAGAGGATTGGATGTATAGAGGAGCTGTATACCTTAATATGCCTAATGGAATAACAACAGGCATGGCCATGTCGCAGTTAGGCCCCATTATTCATGCTAAATGCAGATCTGAATCTACCCCGTCTGAAGTTTTTGTGATGGCTGAAGGGGTATGTGTTTCTCATATTATTACTTTTCTATGCATTGTTTTTTTTTTTGTTCCACTTGATGTCTTTAACTCATTGACCAACTTATGTTTTTGGGGGAGAACAATACTGGTTGACTAGATTTCTTCACAACTTTATGTTTTTTCTTTTCCTATTGGTAAAACGTGTTTTTGGGGGAGATGTTCAGAATTCGGCAGCCTTATTGTTCTTTTGGTGACTTCTCTTCAAGTGAGAATCAATCCATTATATCGTAAATCACACATTTTGGCTGAAATCCAAATGCAATGTCCTGTTTTTTCTGTCTTCTTCTATGTCATGTCTTGCAAATGAGGATATCATGGTTTAAAATAGCTTGCAACACTAGGCGTGGTAAAAACTGCAAATATATGTGCCTATTTAATGGCTGCCAACTTCACATGATGTTATTATTTCAAGTGGACTATTGCATGTGCTGATGATCTTCAAGCAGAGCAAATGTTTATTCTTTTGTTTTCCTCTTTGTATGCAGGGCACCTATGAAGAAGGCAGCCAAAGAAAACGAATGCGGAGCTGACTAAAGTAGTCCATTTTTGTTCGCTGTAACTTACGAGTTTCGGATCAATGTATGCAGGGCCTCTTGCCTAAATTATGTACATGTATAGATGCTCCTGTGTAACATGCATATCTTATTGCAGTCAAAAGTTTGCATTTAACCTGCAAATTTTCAGTTCCTTACATTTATTGTCATTTCTTTTACTTCATTTTTGGCAGGGATTTGGCAAAGGATCCATGAACACTCTTACTGTTTGAATTGTTATATCCAATTTAAATTGTGCATTGATGAATGAATGAGAATACTACAGATATTTGATGTTTTTTTCCTTCTATAATTATTTCTGCTAGACATTTTATTTTTTAATGTCATTGGCTCTTTCTATAAATGATTTTATTGCTTTTTTCTCTATTATTTTGTTTTTCCAATGAATGAAAAAAAATTATAAGGTCAGAGATGGAGTCACCAACTATTTGTCACTTTGTCCTTAAAAAAGAGATATCATTTTTTTTTTGAAGAGGAAAAAAGAGATATCATTAATTCGTTTTACTATATTAGTTTATTTTTTTGACAGATCGTTTTACTATATTAGTATCTACAATCTAAATCAAAAGCTTAATTAACTATATAAAAAATATTAGTATCTACAATAATGACTAAACAAGACTTATTAGTTCGAAATATAGGGCTATCTTTCACACGAGCCAAATTATCCCCCTTATCCTGACCATTAAAGAAAGTTATAGGCTGTAATGTATTTGAATCCACACTTTTGTTTATGTAAACATATAGGGACAAACACCACAAAAATTCACATTTCAAAGGTCCTGAGTTCGAATCCAAATAAGATGCCTAGCATACCGATATTGATACTGCCAATCAAATTAGGTCTCATGAATTGAATCCTACAAGATCTAAGGTTTGTGTTTGTGATCTTAAAGATACCCAATACTTGTTTGAGATGAAATGATAAAACTGAACACACTCAAACATTGTGGTCTATAAATTTGACAAAAAGTGCTGAAATGCTCGGTAAAAAGAGCCTATAACACCTAGATAAATTAGTGAATTGGTTGATTCAAAATGACAAATCAAACTATCCATTTTAAAAAACTAAAATAAAAAAAATAAAAAATATTGAAAATAAATGTGAAAATGACACATTACTTAAAAAAACCTTACTTTACCCTGTAAAAAACCCTTACTATTTTTTTTTATATATTTTAAAAAAATATGCTTATAACATTTCATTTATAATCAAAGTTTCAATACAATTGGGTATTAGCATAATAAACTGCGAGACTAACATAATAATATGTGCTAATAATATGGTCTTTTTCAGCGAGAGTATGAGCTACCACATTGGCTTGTCGTCCAACAAACTCTACTCCAAAGTTGAAAAATTGAACGAGAAGTTGCAGCAATATGACCAAACTCAGATGTATCTTCTCGTCTATAATTGAATGCATCTTTCGCGGTTGATATGAAATAGATATATGGAACTATTTATTTTATATTTTTTGAAGGAAGATATAGATGAAACTATTAGATTGATATGATGACGTTGACTTGAGACTTTAGAGTGTACTCTTCTTTAAAATAATGGAAGACTCTGTCAAACTTACAGAAATCCTATTAATAAGCATCGCTAACTCATCAATTTGCCTTTCATATTTCATAAACCCTGCTGCAATCATGAGGAAGAAAGGTACTCCTTCTTGTTCCTTTTATAATCCATGTTCTTCATTTCATTCATTCTATGATAGTGAGAAATCTCAAGGTCCAAGAATGTATGAGTGTGAGTTGTGCGGAAAAACGTTCAACTCTGGCAATAAGGACGACGATGAGAAACAGAAACATAGTTGTCCTGTTTGCAACAAGGTTTTTTCATCCAACAAGGATTTCTCCGGACATATGATATTGCACCGTGAAAAGTGTTCCAAGAGTATTCAACCGCCAACCACATCCTTGGAACAATTTCAATTTTAAGTTGGTATTGCACCACCAGCGATTGACTTAACCAAGTATTCCCCACCAAAGTCCTATAAAACCTATAAACGTTCTATCAGGAGGAGAAATATCATTGATCATGAACATCTTAATGGAGCACATACACTCTTCGATATGTCTTGCGCCACAGCTGGTGGTGGTGGTGATCATGGTCACATACATAAAAAGCTCAAAGTTTCAAGCAATGTGGATAATGACAAGATCGAGAAACAAGTTGGTGACCTTGATGAAACACTGGCGACCAAGGTGAAGGACAATAATAATAATAACAGTGAAAAGAGTTTGAGACTGATATTCAAGATTAAAGACAACAAGGTCTGGCAATGCAGCCAAGGTGAAGAAAAGAAGAAAAATAAGGAAGGTGATGAAACTGGGATGGAAGAGAGTTCTAATGAATTGAAGCCAAAAGGAGCTGCTATGAACTTTGATTTGAATGAGCTTCCAACAGAGGATGTTTCACATGAATGAAACCAATTGGTCTTTCATTGTATTATTTAGGTCATTTGAACTCATTGTTCTATGCAAAGGAAATGATTTGTTTTTCCATTGATATTCTGAATGTGTTCACAGATGTAATGAGTTGGATGTCCTTTTTCTTTTCTATATACATGCATAGTTTATTGTTCAAGTTTTTTCTCTATATTGGTGCTTAGGTTTGAATATCATTTGAGCTGATTAATATGATAACGAGAAGTTTTGTAGTTTTCTATTTACAATTGAAGATCTATTATTGTGCTCAATTGAATCAGTGATGAGGTGATTTGTTTAGCAGTTACCGAACGAGATTAACATGTCGCAATTTCTCAATGTTAGTTTCAACCATATGATAATTGGAAGTTTTGTAGTTTTCTATTTACAATTGAAGATCTATTATTGTGCTCATTTGAATTAGTGAGGTGATTTGTTTCACAGTTCAATGCTTCTGCTAAATCAAATCAGTTACTTGTTACTCATGTAATATGTATTTTTTGAAAGAAAGTTTTGGTATTGTTTGTAATTTTATCCATCAGAAAAATGCAGTTTCAAGATAAAATGCAAATTTTCAATCTTTTCTGCTGTTTCATATGGTGTTGTAAGTAAGTAATAGTACTGGTACCACCGAAGCACAATTCAAGTTTTCAAAGTACTATTACTTAAAATTGAAGGTTCAACTTGAAGCCATGAAACATGTGATTCATCACCAATGCACCGTTTACTTAAAATTGTTTGAGTTATTAGGAATTTAAAGGGACTATACTCCAACAAGGACAAGGCAGTGAAAATGAAACAAAATTGAATTCTTATAAATACTTTATTTGTGTTTTAGATGTAAATACTAAATGAGCTGACAAAATGTTTGTCTGTCAAATACAAACATGAATCTTCCCAGGTATTGTTTGCTACAAAAAAAAAATAAAAACTAACAAAAAATTGAGCTCATGGACTCCATCAACTTCACCAACCAAATCACTAGCTCTACTCATCCACACTTCACTTGGATTGCAAGCGTCTTCATAACATCTGGACAACCATCATTGCCACCAGTGAAAGTTGCTTTGACCATTGGAACCGAACAAGTTTCTTTTCCTAAGCATAGCTGCTCAAATTTCAGTCACACAGAACATGTTATTTACCACCTTCATATTTGTCACAGCATATAAAACAGAAACTGATAAAAATAAAAGAGAGAAAGAGTTTGTTTAGACCGACTTATTTGAGCTTATCTACTGAGATAAGCACATATAAGACTGTTTGAGAGAACTTATGGAAATAACTTATGACATGTCCATAAACTGTTTTCAAATGATTTCCATAAGCACTTCAAGATAGCTTGTAAAAAAAAATATCGCTTTTACCAAAAATAACTTGACTTATTTTATGTTTTATTATAGAAATAGCAAACACTTATAGTACTATAAGCGCTTAATGAAGCCGTTAATCCAAACATGACCAAAGTTAGTTAGTTTTCAGAGAAACGAGAGCTCTACCTGCTCAACAATCTTCTTGGAGGAAGGTGCATTACATTTTCCCATAGTAAAGCCTCCACAGAAACCCGAAGGATCACCAAAGCTTGCAAACTCAACAGCCGTAATTTTTTTCTGGTCCGGACACGTGATAAAAGCTTCTGGAGTCAGATTCTCCCCCACAGGTTCGAGTTTTTGGCTCTTACTTGCAAATGACCTAATATTGGGAGGGTGATTCTCTGTGATGAGACTACATACTGTATCTCTGTTGACAATTAGTATAGCAATCTTGTCTGTATTTACTACCTCTTCTTCGAATATTACAAGCAAGTTGTCTTTTGGTTTAAGGAAAGCTCTTGGAATGTGGTACCTGATACAAGAAAAAATCTTAAAATGTACAGAAAAGAAAGAAATAATGAAAGCAACCATAGTTAGTTTTTCATTTGATTTCAAGGCCAGCAGACTGGACATCTAGAGCGCGTGAACGCGAGTGATCCAATAGCAGTGACCCGTTATGGATGCTCCAACAGATATTGGACAAACTGTTATACCATCTAACTTAACTCATACAAAACTGATTTATAAGGCGATGACTGTCCACCACTTATAAATACATTTTCATGTCAAATATGATCTAATGTGCGACTCTTAACAAGATTCGAGTGGATAAAAAATTCAGTCACTAAATTGGTAATTGATTCAGATTTTCTTACTCTGATTGAGTAGGCTTTCCAAGAGGAGAGAGGTAGCTCATCCAGTGACGACCAATGCTTTCGCCATTGACCCAGATCATTCCTTTTGCCATACCTTCCATTCCGATGGCAACTGGGTTTGTTCCTTCTGGTGTATCAAAATTTGTCTGCAAAATGAATATATTGAATCATAAAGAATTCAAAGGTGTTTGATTGAATCTTGTTATAAATAAAAACTAGAGTTATATATATTTTTAGTTCCTATAAACTTCGTGACTTTTTGAATTTAGCCTTTACATAAATTTTGTCAAATCATACAAGAGGTAAACTTAGACATGTATTGCCAAAGGATTAAAAATGATTTTTTCTTCTTCTAGGGACTAAACTTATAAATTCGTAATTTTATAGGACGAAAGATATGTTTTAATCTAAATGGCCAATACCTTGTACCAGGAGAGAGCTGATCCTTTTCCCTTGCCATCTTTCCATTCTACTTTCTTCGATCCCTTCTCAGTGAAAACACTATCCTTCTCACCTTCAAGACCAACCTACAAATTGTCATCAATTCAATTAACAATACAATCCTACCAATTCAATCATAGTTTGGATCTTTAATTAAAATATGTTTTTAAAGACAGATTAAAATACCTGATGACCCCAACCGTTAGAAGTGAGGTCAAGTTTTCCAGAATTCAAACCTAGGATGGTTATAGTCTTAGGTCCAGCATATCTGTGTTCCATGTATGCTCCACTATCCTGTGTAATAAAAGGGATACAAAAATGTTATTGTTCTCCTTTGAAACATAAAGAACTAAGCCAAAGTGAAACAAATTTGAATTAAAAAGAATGAAAAAAGTTAGGCCTCTTACAGGTAGTCCTACTAAATTAGCCAAGATAGCTATGTGGTTAACTCCAACCTTGAAGCTTACAGGTTTCTGGAATTCAAAACCTTTCTCTTCATGGCTACCATGTTTGGATCCTTAAAAACATGAAGAAAATTATTATAATTACTTGATTAGTAAGACATCAATTTAAGTACATTGGATTGAGCATTTTCCTTTTACAAATCAAATTTCTATGTTGTATGCTTACCGATGTATTCTCCGTTTACAAAGGCCTGCAATGAATGTCCAAGACTCAGAATACGAAGAACGGGTGATACATCACTCTTCTTTGGTATGTCTTCTGGACCCAACTCCACACTGCATTAAAAAAGAAAGAAGTTCAGTTTCACCAATTCTCATTTAGAATTAGAAACTGCACAATAAAAGACGCGTTTTGAAGAGTTTATTTGAGTTTATTTTATTACATAAACACTCGCAAAAGGCCTCAAAATAACTCGATGCTTGGGAATGTGGACTGAAGATGAACTCACCTTGTGGTGTACCATCCATAATCAGTTTTGTCCTTAAGCAAGCTGTAAAGTTCTGCAGGAAGTTTTTGTTTGGATGACAATTCCTTTGGTATAGGCTCAGAGAACACCTCCCACTTGAAATTGTTTGCAGTCTTTGATTTCTCTAAGCTTCTTGAATTGTGTTGTGAAGCAATCTGATTATTAAAAGTAGTTAGCTACAAGAACTGAAGGCTAAAGACTACTCAAAGATAACAAAGTTACTTGTAATAACTTAAGGGATAACCATTTTACATTTTGAGTGTTGAAGACCACAGTCTTGCAATCAGGAAGAATGCTGATGGAACGTGGTGGCAAATAATAGTCTGAACCTCTGAAACTTATTGTTTTTGGTGTTTGGGTGTGGTTGTTAGTGATGAAAGCAGCACATAAATTACTTCCTTTCTTTTCATAGACTATCACCTGCATAGTTTGTAAATTTTAGATTAGCTTAATTTGTCCGTGACATACATTTCTTCCGTATAATGCTTTGTTGTCAAATAGTAGTTATAGCGGCACTATAGTACTATAAAATAGCAGAATTTGAACTAATTGCTATTGTTCTACAACTCGCTATTTAGTACAAAGTATGGTCAAATAGAAGTTATTACTACACTATACTGAATTCGATCAAACCAATATTTTGTACGATCTGCGATTGACAACACTGCTATAATTTTTTGAGAAGGCTACCTGAGATGCTTACCTCATGATACTGGCTAATTTTTTGTGTGGTAGGGTCACCATTGAGTAGAGGCTTCTTACATAGGTTCACAGCCTTGTGCACATCCCTTAGGTGACTATATTTTGGTTCTCTTTGTAGGCCAAACTCATCAAGAGGAGCTTCGTCGTAGTAACGTGTTGTTGTAAAGGCAGAGGTTGTTCTATCAAAATTTGTTCCACCGTGATACTACAAGAGTTTCAAATTGAGTTGAGACACACTATGCCTATGATCAGTTTCATTTAAAGAAGGTCTTGACAAAGATAAGGCTATTTACCATATAGTAGTTGACTAAAGATCCATGCTTAGAGAAGAAGCGAGCAACTGAGAAGGCAATGTCTTCTGCAGATCTTTGAGATGGTGGATCTCCAAATACTCTATACCTGTAATTGCAAATTACCAATAAACATACTTAGGGCATGCTTGAATTGACTTATTTGAGCCAATCAAGTGGTATTAACACTTGTGAGATTGTTTAAGAGAGCTTATAAAAACTACTTATGACATATCCATAAGCTGTTTTTAGCTTATTTTCGCAAGCTCTCCAGGATAACTTATGAAAACAGCTTATAGCTTATATAAAAATATACTACGTTCCTTTTTGTAATGCAAACATAAATACAGGTTTTACCTCTTTAATAGAATCAAAATACACTACTGTTTATACTTTATACCTTTGTTACATTTTGTTTTGTTCATAATATGCACAACATATAGAATAGAGCTCATGTGTTATGCCTTGTCCCATTTGAACTTGTTTACTATGTTACCTAAAACTATCAGTGATTGGCAAGGCTAAAGAATTATACTTACTGAGCAGTCCAGTTTTCAGTCCATAAGAAAGGTTTGTATGGTTTGTTTGGACCTGTAAAGGTATCACCACAGTGCCTTCCATTGCATGCATTAATCTGCCAATAAAGTAAATAGAATTCAGATCAGAAGTTATATACAGGCTTTAGTCTCTAAATGCGGGAGGCGGTGTCACTATAGTTTCAGAATATATTATAGTTTCTCAATATAACGAAACCTCAAAAACATCACTCAGTCTGGCTTCTGTTAGTAATTTCATGAGCCAAAATCACATTCGATGATCAAACAATTTAACAAAAGACATATTTGAGGACGAAACCAACTAGTAAGATACACATGCGGTTCGAAGGTGTTTTTGATATATTCAGGGACTATAGTGACACATCCCGACATATTCAAGGACTCAAATGGCTGTTTAATCAAAATAATTTAATGAACTTACAACTGGATCAGGAGCATCCTTCTGCTTGCACATGACCCATGGAACTCCATTATATAGTGAAGCTGCCATTTTTGCAGCCCACTGAACATAATTATCTCCATCAGCTTCATAAGCAAGTTGGATGTGGTTGTACTCATTCTCAATCTGCAGTGCATACATAAGACAAATGTTAGGATTTTTTATATATAATGTAATGTAATGCTGCCTCTTCAAAAAATAAAGTAATGTAATGCTGCACGAACCATAATTTTTGTAATAAAGAAAAGGATCACATATTAAAATCAGAACCTGAGCCAAGATGATAGGGCCTCCTTGAGGAGCAAATAGTTTTTCTTCTTTCATTCTATTTATAACAATTGATGCATATTCTTTCATGTATTTCTGCAAATTATAAAGTATTAATTCCGCATTTCATCAATCTTAATCAATCACTAATTAATTTTGAGAACAGGTTATGGTTGATTACCTTAAATGGTTCATTGTTAGAACGGAATATGATGTCAGGGACCTCTCTTAGCCAATATGGAAGTCCTCTATTATATTAACATTGTAGCAATCAAATCTTGATGTATTAAATCAATACTAAGCATATAAATAATTTTGCAGAATCAATATATATATACACATACCCGTGATTCCATTCAGCTTGGATGAAAGGACCAATTCTAAGGGTAACATACATGTCTTTCTCTTGTACAAGCTTAAGGAATTTTACCAAATCATACCGGCCCTCGAAATTCACCTGCATATATATAGTGGAACAAATTACCATGTCACAAACTAGGACATTAATTAATCTGAATATACCTCCAATAAATCTGGTTTAAGAATTTTTTTACGTACCTTGCCTTTCTCAGGTTCATGACCATTCCAAAACACATAAGTTTGGATCAAGTTTAGTCCTCCACGTCTTGCCTTATCAAGAATATCTGGCCACATCTGAAAACAAATACACACACAAATATCCATTTTATCATTAACAATCATCATTTAATATCATCACATTTACAAGACAGATAAATATAATGTTACTTGAGAAAGAAGTAACATACATCGGGGGTGCTTCGTGGATAATGGACGGAACCGGAGAAGAAAAGTTCTCTTTTTCCATCGATAAGGAGTGAGCGACCATCGTAAGTGACTGTTTGTGGGGTTTTTTGAGCACAAACTATGCTGATGATGGAAAGGAAGGTAATAGAAAGAAGTTTGAGAGTTAAAGACATATTAATTAATTTAAGTAATTCCATATGAAAGAGAGAAAAGTTAAAGATAAAAAATGATGTGAAACATGAAAGTTAAAAGTGAGGGTATGGAAGAATTGATAATGCTTAGTAAGGTGTTTCCGAAATTTCATCAGCAACACTAACGTGTGGTGAACTAATACATGTGCACGGTAAAGGCTTAGAGGAAACATCGGTTTTTTGTTTTGAATTTCAGTTACAAAATCATTGGTTGTGAGTAGTTAATTGCTTTGTCTTAAGCCTAGATAATAGCAATGTGTTTTGCTTTCTCCTTCTTTCACACGTGCCTTCATTTCTTCTTCTTTTGAGAAACTACGAGAGAAATAATTTTACAATGCTTATTAATCAGAACTATATATATATATATATATATATATATATATATATATATATTTTTTTTTATACAAAACAAATTTAAAAGATATCTATATATAAATAGAGTAAGTGCTTAGCTTAAGAGTTTTTTTTTTCCCCAAAAATTTAAATATTTTATAAATTTTTGTCAAATAATTGTACATTATAAAATTAGTGGTCGAAATATAAGTTGTATAAACTCATAAAAAAATGACACGCATATCCAACATGTAAATATTTTTAGAGATATTTTGAAAACTAACCGTTAGCGGCCAACACTTAGATATTTTAAGATAGGATTCTTAAGAAGAGTTTGTAAAGAGGAGACATTCATCACCATACAAGCCGGTTTTGTAAGGATGAGTTAGACCTCGATATTCGTTTCATGGTATTAGAGCTTGTCGGATCCATTGTTGGGCTTTCTGCATCTCCACGCTTCAGGCCCATTGGGTCGGGCTGAAGCGTGAGGGGCGGTGTTAGCGGCAAACACTCGGGTGGTGGGATTTAGTCCCACATCGGATAGATAGGATTATTGATAAGATTTTATAAAGAGGAGGCACTCCTCGCCGTACAAATCGATTTTGTAAGGATGTGTTAGGCCTCGATATTCGTGTCACTAACCTAATGACATCATGGTGGTATTTGATTGAATATGTATATGTAAAAAAGGTACATTTTTTTAATCCTCCGGTTAATCTCCAAATTAGAAAAAAAAGTATATTATTGATGCAAAGTATTTAATTTTTAATAATTAATTTACTTAACTTTCTCAAACAAATTTTTTTTCTTTCTTCATAAATCGTGTGCATAAGCATGAATAACCTGTAATGTAGATTTAATATGGATTTCACTTCCTGTCCGAGACCGTCTTCCTTCGCCAAAATTGAAGTCTTTGGCAAAATCACCACTTAATGTACCAAATGAAAGACTTCATACTCCTATCCATCATAGAGAGGACGGTCCATGGTACTTTCATGTGCCAAGACAAAGTAAGTACTCTTTGATCTCAAATTATAAGTCATTTTGATTATTTTACTAATAAAATGTAATTAATTTTGTAAGAAAAAGAGAAATTATGAGGTGTTTTACAAAACTATTGTTTATTGTATGATAAAGATAAATTAAAGATATTAGTAAATAATGAAATGTATGTTATAAAAATTAACATTAATGTTTCATTGATATTATAAATCAACTTATAATTTAAAACAATTTTATTTTTCTAATACACGACTTATAATTTGGAACGTAATGAGCAAAGGTTATTCATTGTCACGATTTTTATGTAATTCATACTCGTAAACTACTTGTATGTTTTGGATTGAATGACCAATTGTGCTTATACATTCATAGAATGTTCTTCAATGTTAGATTTTTAGGAATCTGAAACCTTGAGAAAACCATATTTAAAGGTCTCAAGTTAATATCACCAAATTAACTAAGTGGATTATTAAAATAAATTAAGATTATTAACATTTGAGCTGGGCTTGATCGATAACAACCACAAACCTTTTGTATTTAGGCTTTAGTAAAAAAAGATACAAGAGGAAAAAAAATTAAGGAGGAAAAATATTTTTTATTATTTTTGAAATAAATGAATGATATGATTGTTGCATTGTGTGTCTAAATGAAATATATTAATTTATGTGATCAAGCCTATCTTGTCAACATCTTTCTAATGACAACAATTTATCCTCGGTCGGGTGCACATTAGTATTGTTTTAAGACAACAATTAAGATATTTTTTTGACAAAAGATAACAATAAATTATTTACTAAAAAAAAAAGTTTGCAATGTATGGTAAAATTAGAGATTAAATAGAGATTTTTTTTTGCCAAAAGAAACCTTGTTCAATAAAAAAAAAGATGAAACCATGTCAAGAAATAACAGATAACAGACATTACTTATCATAACAGAGCCTTTCAAATTTATGATTATCTAAATCTTCTTCATCTGAAGTTTCACATTGACTGTCCGAATAATATTCAACTTTACCATCAAAACTGTCATCTAAAGAAAAATCGTTTCGAAGTTGTAAATCTTTTATCTGACCATGGCATCTCTTCCATGAAAATCCACTCCAATTGAGATTAAGACATAATCCTTCATTAGTAAGAGAATTTCCATTAATCTTAAGATGGCCGCGTAGCCCTGACATTGTTTCTGCAATAGCAAATGCATCATCGTCACATGAATCACCACGCATATAAATTTCATAAGAACGCCTAATAGTTTCAAAAGAGGACAACATCGACCAATAGTTTCAATAGTAACCGCGTTTAGGTACAGAATGCGTAGCAGTTTATTTGCTCTGCAAAAATTTGAATTAAAGTAATTACATAAAGAAATGCTATAAACCAATTACAACAATCTAATAAAATAGGCCGACTTATCATAACAATTTACAATACACAACACATAAACAAATGATACTAGCAATGTATCGAAGGAAATGATCAGTAGCTAAATATTCAATGTCAATGTTTTCAACACAACCACAACTCTTGTCAACAGCATAGAGACAAATCTCCAGTATACTATAAGGTTTATAAGTATATTTGAAGTCAAAGCGAGACAAGACATTGCTCGTGCGAATAGTGCGCCACATGAGAGGGTCCTTGCAAATGTTCCACCAAAGAGAGCACACATTCCGTGCATTTGTCACAATTTCAACCGTATCAAGTCTCTGCAGTATGTTCGTAGTTAAGTTTCTAGGAAGTTCAAGCCAGTTTGGTTTAGATTGCATCAATGAACTCCAAGAAGACCCCATTATGCACTGAAGGTGAAGGATTTGGTTGATGTAAGTATGATAGCACATTTATAAAGAGTGAGATAAATGGGTTTCAAGTTGAAATACGGGGAAGAACAAGGGTCTATAACGCCCTTTGGGATTTCCAATAGAATTTAGTGTTCAAAAATCATTTGGAAACAGGCAATTTGGCTTGAACTTGACTAATTATACACCATTTGGGATCTCCATGAATGAATACTCCGGTTACGTTCCCTCCTTCTGTTCAAATATAAACTACTCCAGCGGTCCCTAATTATAAACCATTTTCAATTTTATAAAAAAGTGTTGTCCCTATATATAAAAGGCTTAGGCTAAAGTGCACTTTTTACCCCTTAAATTTTAAAAAGTTGTGATTTTGGCCCCCTATGAAAAAAATGACCCCCTATGTTTAAGGAAATATGCTCTTTTGACCCCCTAACATAAGGGAAATATGATTTTTTGACCCCTTATCTTCTCAAAAAGTTGCGATCATGGCCCTTTTTTTGGGACACGTGGCGTCTTCTCAGCAATTATAGGACGAAAGAGGCCAAAATATCATCCAAACACATCCAATAATATTCGGTTTTGTGCGGTTTTCAGTTTTTTAGATCGGTTTGCGGTTTTAATTTGGATCGGTTTGGATTTGAACACCCCTACTGATGGCTAATGAAATAGTTGATGAAGCTAGTAGGTACAAAAAGGAGCTGTTACTTTTTAAGGTAGATTTTGAAAAAGCATATGACTCAATTGACTAGGTTTACTTACAATAAGTGATGTTGAAAATTGGGTTTCCGACACTTTGGAGAAAATGGATAAAAGAATGCACTAAAACAGCTACCGCATCGGTTTTGGTTAATGGTTCTCCAACTGAGGAATTCTCTTTGGGAAGGGGGTTGAGGCAAGGTGACTATCTCTCTCCTTTTTTGTTTCTTTTGGCTGCAGAAGGGTTCAACGTTTTAATGAAATCGGTGTCAGATAATAATTTATTTACCAGTTATAATGTTGGTAACAGTGAGCCTGTGGTGGTGTCTCATCTTCTGTTTGCGGATGACACTTTGATTTTAGGTGAGAAGTCGTGGGCTAATATTCGTGCTATGCGAGCAGTTCTCTTTCTCTTTGAAGCTTTGTTTGGTTTGAAGGTGAATTACTCAAAGAGTCAGTTGGTTGGGGTAAATGTTCCGCCCCTCTTGGTTATAGAAGCAGCGATGGTGTTAAATTGTAAGATTCGTACCATTCCTTTTATGTATCTGGGGCGGCCTATTGGTGGTAATGCGAGACATGTGGCTTTTTGGGAACCTCTATTGTATTAACTCAAGTCTAGATTGTCTAGCTGGAATTCCAAACATTTATCCTTTGGTGGTCGTCTGGTTTTACTAAAGTTTGTCCTGTCATCTTTGCCTGTTTATACGTTTTCTTTTTTCAAGGCTCCATCAGGTATTATCTCCTTTATTGAATCTATTTTAAATTGTTTCTTCGGGTGGGGGGGCAGTGAGGACCACAAGAAAATATTATGGGTTGATTGGAACTTTGTTTGTA
>Ga0228710_1006673_pt1 | contig 17377 bp, 10 predicted proteins | sample MedpolnodulmetaG_FD_177995 | JGI IMG/M metagenome (GOLD analysis project Ga0228710, IMG submission 177995) | Root nodule microbial communities from Medicago polymorpha collected in Santa Monica, California, United States - pink nodules | ecosystem: Host-associated > Plants > Roots > Nodule... | reverse complement strand
TATCATCATGTTAGATTATTTTTTTCCTAAGTTCGACTACATTTATTTAGGATGTTATTTAAATATTTTTGTGAAGTTTTTATAATGTATTATATTTATTTTATGTATAACTCGGATATTTTTTTGTGTATTATTTATTTGTTGCAGGGATGGATTTTGGAGCATTTGCCAGGTCCGTACCCAAGGAAGTCTAACACGAAGTGGAAGCCGGAGAGACCATGTGCGGGGAGATGGCATACTACCAGAGGGCATACAGTTGTGCACCATTACCGCTTAGAGGTGGAAGATGTGAGGTTTTTTACTTATCATGATCACAGAGAAGTGCGCTCTTTTCAGCTTATGTGCACTTACTCGGGATGGCTGATGTGCGGGAAGGAGAGGGTGTACCGTCATTTGCTTGAGTGGGTAAAGAGGCAGTTTGACTTTGTACAGGACGTTCCCAGACATCCATCAGATGTCGCTGAGATGCCGACGGAGATGTTGGCTACTGTGTTAATAGACCCCGCTGCGTGGTTCTAACCTGATTGGGTACATAGGTGTCAGAGAGCATGGCATCATGAGCCTGGCTACATGGCTTGGTATGCCAAAGTCTCCCACCCTCGTATTCTCCCACCTGATGAAGGATCTCCTTCCAGGCCAGCGAACGTGGAGCAGATTATAGAGGAGGAGCATGCAGAGAGCTGCCTGACACACTGACGATCATCAGGGATGTTGTGCAGATAGCTGATGATGTTGTGGCCAAGAGCAGCGAGATGACTAGAGAGGAGCTGGTGCAGGAGATGATGCGGATTGGAAGTATTGGTCGCCTTGCCCTTACGTATCAGATTGCCAGGTAGCGTAGGGGGCAGAGGCATCGTAGGCAGCAGAGTTGATTCTGATTAGGCTTTTTTTGGGTACATTTTGACTATGATGATGATGATGTATTATTATGACATGTTTCGTACCGTTTCGTATTTCTATGACACTTTTGTACGTTTTACATTATTTCTTGCACTTTATTTTTATCATGTCAAATATAATTTCGTACATTTTATATTCATGAATTTGCAATTGGATGAAAAAGAGTGAAAAATTTTGTTTATGATGTATAAAACATGTTCAAATGTGGGGAAAAAGGGAAGGAGAAAGCTGCTGGAAATTGAACCAAGTACGCAGCGGCAGTTAACAACCGCTGAGGGCTTTTTTGAAATTTCCATGTGTCATTAGGAAAGTTTCAAAGTCAGAACAACAATTTTCAAAGTTTATACAGGCTAGCCCACGGCAGATTAGGATAAGTGTGAGCTCAATAATCCGAAGATTTTGAATTCTGCTCAATAATCTGAAGATCTTTGGCTGGTGGCGTGAGTTAACTCACGCACCTTTCTGCACCATATTTGTCACGTTTTTTGGACGGTTTGGACAGTGGTCAGATGGTTTACCACGTTTTTTTACACGTTTTTGACCCACCATAATGGTTAGATACAACCTAGACTTGCATTTCCCCTATAAACACTCTTCCAACCTTCACCATTTCTCAGATTCTCTCCTCCTCACTCTCTCCTCCTCTTCCTTCTCCGATATTTGCATTCTGTAGATATGTCTCAGAATCAAGGTGATGTTCAGTTGAAAAATGAGAATGATAAGAAGAAAGCAAAATCGACTATGACATGGCATAGAGTCGAATGTGATGGTTCCTTAAAAAAACAATTTGAAGGTGTCGGTGTACAATCATTCCAGATTGAGGAGGAGCGGAAGGACTTGTTATTTTGGTCCTCAACCAAAAGCATGTGCCCCAGGGACTATCAAGGACAACCCAATTGACTTAAGCGACGAAGGAGATAATTAAATGTAATGACTTGTAATAAAGTTCGATCTCTTTCTACATTCCTTTTAAATGTAATGTCTTGAATAAATTTGAATAAAGTTGCGTTTTGAATAAAATTGTGTATTAAATAAATTCAATTAAAGTTGCGTATTAAATAAATTCGAATAAAGACTAATTAAACTCAACGTGAATTCGAATAAAAATTGCGTATTGAATAAATAAATTTGAATAAAGTTAATTCGAATAAAAGTTGTGTATTGAGTAAGTCACTCAACTTTAACATTAACGTGAGTTAACTCACGCAGCGTAAGTTAACTCACGCAGGGGCAATATGATCTTTTCAGTTGGGAGCAAGCAATTTATGTTGGGTAAAGAGCAGAATTCCAAGATTTTACCCTACACCCCTACAATCATACCTTTACCCCTACAAATTCCTGATAATTCTAAAGTTACATACAAGGCCCATTAATTATGGGAGATTTCTTATAATACCCTCCATAATTCTCGAACATCATATTGCATTTCGTATTTTAGATTCTGATTGTGTAAAAAACGTTTAGAATCATCCATGTTTTAGCTTTCGGAATTCAAAAAATTAGGACACGCAAGAAATTCACTTAATTATGTCTGATTTGTATGGGCTACGAGTTTAAGTATATAATTCTACCCAAACTTTGTCCCGAAAACAATAATTATTTTCAAACAATATTTTAACTTTAATCCCTTTATATATTGTTATAGATAAAAAAATTATTGAACCTCAATCTTAAAAGGCCTTCCTTTTATCAAAAAAAAGAAGAAAAAGTAGCCTTCCAAATTGAAACATAAAATTCTCCCAATTTTCTCAATACATGTGGAAGTTTGAGATGGAAGAATCAGTTACACATCAATTCTTTTTGTGACTCAAGAATCAATTACACATGTAGAGCACAAATATGGCAGAATGCTTCAAATACTATTATGAGGAAATGATATGATCATGAGCTACCATCATATACTGATGTAATGCTTTGTTCATATATTTTTGGTGGGGATTGTGTGGAAGATTTGTTTCACACGTATTATAAACTTTGATTCCCGTTTAATTAGCAAAAGCAATTGTTTTGAAACGCATAAATTCCATAGGAAAAAAGTCTAGAGAAAGAGAACCCAACATTCGTTTTGAAGATAACCTTTTAATTAGGCACGAGCTACACATGGAATCGTTAATTATTTGATTAATGTGTTGCATAATTTTTTTGTCGTTAGCATCAACCCTTAGTTTGAATTGAAGACTTGTTTTTTCTTCAAAGGAGAATTGAAGACTAATTTTTTATTTTTTTTTGACAGTGTTGAAGACTAATTGTACATACAGAATATTGATCATAGACTCTACGTGTAAAGGAACACACTTTCATATTTCAATATATCTCTAATACTTAGTACTTGTCTTCATATGATATAATTGAATTCAGTGCTATACAAATCAAGAAAGAAAATACAGCATAAGGTCTTCTGTACCTTTTCCTTCATGTGTTTATATTGTAGTGAAGATGCCAATTATATTATAGCGTAATTTTTCTTGTGTCAAAAATAATAATATCATTGTCACCAATTTTAAAATACGTGTTTTATACACCAATGACCAAAAGCATAATAACCAAGTTCTTTCTTCCTCTACGGTATGTTTGGATATTGAAAGACTTTGGAGGGGAGAGTTTCGAAGGAGTAAATCTATACATTGATATATAGGATTTAGATTTTAAAAAATTGAAAGAATTACAAGATAGATGATCTTGTAACATTTTAATCAAACTTAAATCATTTTTTAAAACATTTCATAGTTTCCATACTTTTGAAAATAAAAAAAAGCCCTTCCCTCTCATCCATGTGAAATACTTCATCCAAACATATCTTTAAAAAAAAAGATAATCTCCATTTTGTTAATTTATGTGTCTATCAGAGATATTGTGTGAATTTTTTTTTTTTTTGAGGGAAGAGATATTGTGTGAATTGTAGTTGAGTAGGGTTGACAATAAATAAATTGAAACAATTTAAAATTGTTCGACACTCGATTCGATAATTACTTCATTGAACTTTGCTTCATGATTCATTAATCAGAGTAAAACTTGAGCTACAATCTAGTACTTCAAATAAATGAGTTGAACTTTATCTATGAATTGTTATGTTCATGAGCTAGCTCGATTTGTAACTAATTTATTTTTGTATATAAAAATTGACTTGGAGTAAGATTAAAGATGTTATAAAAAGTTATATTGAACACAGGTCAAATCTACGGCACACAAGGGTTATATGTCTTGCACCATGCACAAAGTTGTTTTTATCATTGGATTAATAAGTCTCACTATTAAATTGAATGAAATGTGATAAGATTTAATAATCTAATAATGAAAGATTATACAAAGCCATCGAAGACAATGCAAAGATTATGTCATATTTTGACTTGTCAATGTTCTTTAAAATGAAACAAATGTCATTTGAAATGGTGGCTGCAAGTCTCATGAAGACACATCGAAACTTAATTTTAATATTTCTTGACAAAGATAGACATTAATTGGATAAGTCATATGCAAGAGCAAACAATGCAATATTTTTAACAATGTTCAAAAAGAAAATATCACATCTTAAGTTATACTTTTTCAAATAAGATGTTCTTTATGTCATTTGAAAGCAAATTACAGACAGATTTACAACTATATTGTTGATAGACCAAACCAAATTCAACATCGAACATCACCACTATATGACAAAAGTTAAATTATGACGGAATTTTTGGAAGGAAATTAGGGGGTTACATTCCCAAGATGTAGGAGTGCATCCAATTTCTCCAAAGCTCGCTAAACCCCATTCTGTTTGTGAACAAATTAATTTTGGCTTTGTGAAAACAAGGAAGAATTGTGAAAAGAGAGAATATTGAAGAGGATTGAAATATGAGGAAAAAGGCTTAACTTGTTTATTCACATAAAGGAAGTATATATACAAGTAGTTGGTGGCTTACTTGCACCACAAGTAATGGTTATAGCCTTAACTAACTAGCTAAGAAATAGGAAAAAGGTAGTTACACATTAGTTCTAACTAATTTATATACAAGAGTTTTCAATTACAATTCAACACATTCTTGTTTCCTTCACAACTCCACATTGCCTCCTCCATAGAGGAAGATCCTGTCAGGTGCATGTTGTTTTCTTCTTTCAATCTGCTGAAAGATATTCCATTCAACAGTGGACCACATCTAAATAAAATTATAAAAATGGACTCTATTGTGATGAACCATCTACTATGGTGGTCCACGGATAATACTTGGGTGACATTATAGTTGGTGACATTGGTGACATTGGCCAACCACAATGTCACACGTGTACAAAGAAACAAAAAAATACTATGAAAGAGAAAGAAGAAAGACACTTGTGGCATTGTGGTTGGCCAATGTCACAATGTCACCAACGACAATGTCGCCCAAATGCTACCCGTGGTCCACATCTTTAGGTCACATACATGCATCCTCCGAACTAGACCTAAAATTAATGAATTGCTGATACAGAGTATTGTGACATTTTTTTTCCTGCATAATGATCTAACTCTGGATGTCTTAATTTCTCATCTATTGAAATATAAAAATATATTTAATTAAAAACTAGATGCTTCAATTAATGTTGGGTACTTGGGGTACCTTTGGATGAAGATGCTTAACAACCATATTCTTGAACCACTTGTTCACGATTTCTTTCACTTTATATCTTTATATCCGCATATGTAAATTGGACCACAATTAAGATTGCAAATTTGCAACGTTCAAACACTATCATTGATTTTATTATGCTATCCATGTTTTCTTCATTTTTTTCCAAAGAACAAATATCTATTCAGCCATGAGCCTAAAGAACCAATGGCTAAAGAAACTATTTCCATAGAACATTTAGTCTCTATGCCAAATGATATCATTTTATTTTAATTCATACAAACCCCACATGTTGAAAAGCATCACCCATATAATAGTCTAACATTAATACTTTTTTTTTTGAAGAAGCTAAACTAGCCCAGCTAAATTGACACCGGAGAGAATTGAACTTGAGACATTAAGGAGGAGCACACTCCCACATCCCAAGCCAATTCCACTAGGCCAACCCAAGTGGGTTAGTCTAACATTAATACTTATCTATTCAGCAAGGACTATTAAATAAAGCATCAAGGAAAACGTTCAATTAGGTCTCATAAGACACAACCATATTAACTATCACATTTTTTTAGCATGAACCAAGTCATAAACTATGCTTACTGCAGCTATTCATGAAAACCAAAACAACTAGTATTTCACATGCATATATAGTACATAAAATTTATGAAAACAAATAGTGATCCACTAGTAAAGATCTCGTACAATATTGCACGCATCGTTCTGAAAGAAAGAAAAAAAAAAGCAGAAAACATGTGTGAAATACTAACACATGTTATTAAGAAGATAATTTTATTTAAAATAGATAAGAGAAGGCTTCAGCGTCGCTTATAAACTGCGTCCGAGCTTGTTACGTATCTTACTAATATAATCAGAAGCCAAACCATCAACACAAAGCTCTTTATTTGGATTAACATCATGAAGTCTCTCTTTATGAATCAAATACTCAGTTGATCGGTTGCTTCCAACTGACTTGATAACATATGTAGGGTTTGCGCGGCTCTGCGGCTGTTGTGACCTTCTACTGCTTGCTGGGAATTGCTTGTCAGAAACCAATTTTTCTTTCTTAGGTTCCTTATCAGAAAAATCAGAATATGAAAGATCCTTATCCTTCCTTGGTTTTCTAGTAGTAGAAGCTCCAACTCCAAGAGTCCTTTGTGCAATAGAGAAAGAGGATAACCTTATGACATTTACTACAACCTTCATTGATTTCTCACAAAGAGATTCCTCATTCTTGGACTTTCCTATGCTATAGTCCATGTTGTTGTTGGTTATTGGGTGCAACATATATAAAAGGGGAGCAAGGAGTATTTATAAGCATAAGATATAGGATATGTGTGTAGAAATGAGAATTGGTAAATAATATAATTTATTTTATTTATTATTAATTGAGTTCCTTTAGTGGAGGGATACCTTGCTCATTGAGCTAAATGAAGATTCTTTTGCAAAGAATATAGTGCTCATATAATTAAAAGATAGAATCTTATATTAATTGTTTTAGTTATCAATTTTTAAGGTGCACTAACACACCCGTCCTTAATAATTGGTTTGCCGACGTTGATATATACACGTACGACTATGAGGGTATGATACGGTGCAAAAACTAAACTAAATTAAATTAGAAAACTTACGTATAGGAGTGTAGAAACTAATGATCGATCATATAATACAGGAATATATAGATGCCCGTATAGTTGGCTAGGGTCTTCGGGATTATTTGGAGGATTTGGATTAGACGCACTAATGATTGATTTTGATTGCTCAATCTGAAATCAATGGTGAAGATGAATTATTAATGATATATGGTCTCAAATTGATGGTGGAGATGTCAATTAGATATCTAGCAATTGCTCACATACATCTAACTTAAATACGATAGTAAAATATCATCGATAGTTAGCTACCATTCAACATTAATAAATTATCGATGGAGGGTGTTTTAGGTGCCTGAAAATCAATCACCTTTCTTGGATCTAGATTTGGATTAGGGGTGGTTATGATAATGGGATTTGGAACAATAGATAATACTTGAGTTTGAGGAGCACAGTTATCAACCCAAGTCAAAACCCAAAATTGCAAGACTATTATCTCATACTCATTATTTAGGAACTGCTTTTGATAATCAATTTAATTACTTGTCTTTATTTTATTTTATTTTTTTGAAACTACTTGTCTTTATTTTATTACTACTTATAAATAAAACTATTTTAATATAAACTGTTTTTCTAGTTTTATATACGAGGAAATCAAACTGTTTTTATAGTTTTATTATATACTAGGAAATCGTATGAAAGCTATATATAAACTGTTTTTTTTTTATAAATTATTCTAGAGACCATATGAAAACAAGCTCTTTCACGGGCTGCGGATATATTGTAAGTTCTAAAAACTATTACAAAAACATTCCTTTCAAAAAAAGAACTATTATAAATTACTTTTAATAAACTCTTGCCAAACATTGAGTACTTGTGCAAAAAGACGAATTCCAATAAGCGTTCCAAACATCTCAAGAATGAGTCGACACATATTTGATGGTTGTTCAACAGGCCTTTTAAAATTACTCACTTATATGAAGAAAAAAAGTTGATTGAGAGTTACAACCTGGTCGAAAATTACACAAAAATAATGGATTAGGAGCAAAATTGAGGTGTCTATTGAGCAACTTTCCATAAATTTTAATTTTTAATCTACGTTGGGCTAAAGAAAACTGAATAACAATCAAGCTTTCTGGCCCAGTCCAGTTAGCGTTGATTAAAAATGAAAATTGCTCTTTATACACTGGTGGTTTCTCACATACAACTTAAACTGACGAAAATACCTAATGATAACTAGCTAATGTTGGAGAACTTTTTAAATCGATCAAAACAATTTAAAAAATAATTAGACCAGTTTAAAAAGTATCGAACGACACTTAATTGCCGTATAACCAACGGTAGTTGGATTTTTGAGCAACTAGAACAGATGTCTAAAGAGCAATTTTCATTAAAAATTGGGCGAGATTCGACCAGACTATTGGACTTTATGTGGCCCACTGTCAACATCTCCATGTGAACTTTGGAAAATAATATTAGTAAAAGAAAATAATTAATAAAAATATATTTGAATACGTAAACTTAATAAAAAAAAGCATTTAAGTAAAACTATTGAACTTTTAAATTTTTTTTTTGGGGGGGATTGTGAGCCTTCAACCACCACAAGGAATAAAGTTTAATGTGATCAAGTAACTGCTCCACCACTTCCTTAAACAAGCTGAAATCACCACCCCACACCAATGCCACACATATCCTTCCACCACACCGACGCCTTCGTCCCTCCCCTCCATCCCATATTTTGTCCCTAATACTTTATACCACAACCCTCCCCGATCTACCAACAATCTCCAACCCCACTTCCCAACAATGTTAAATTTTAATTATGAATGTGATGAATAAAACTTGAGCTTAATTGATGTAAAAGATACATTAAGGAATTAATAATTCAATTGATTGAGTAAGAGATTTAAGGAGTTGAAGAGTTAAAATTAAAATTCGAATATTGACAAAGAAGAAACTAAGATGACAATGTTTTTTGGTGGTGTATGGGGTTTGAATCTCGAATCTTACATGAATTTGTTTTTACCAACATGACAATTAACATAAAATATTATAATAATTCTGGAAACCTATCTTGGAATTATGCAATTAAGTTAAGCATGTGAATAATCAATTATTGCATAATTTGGCATTCCCTCGAACACATAACCAATCAGAAGAAGAAACCATACATTCTGTCTGCAATGGCTTCCTCCAATCTCACCAACCTCACCATTCCACCAATTTCATCATCTTCATCTTCTTCTCGTCCCTTCAATGATTCCAACCCATCTCCTTCCACCAGCCCACAAGTTATACACAGTAGGTCCCACTCCTTCGTCGGTCCCTCCCCTCGCTTCCCTCCTCCACCCTCCGACAACAACTCCCTCTTCTTCCTCGACGAACTCACTTCCAACAGCGACGAAGAAGAAGAAGAAAATGAAATTCAACAACCCCTTCAATACAAATTCGGTCCCGCAGATTTCCAAATTCTCAGAGTTGTAGGACAAGGTGCCTTTGGCAAAGTCTTCATGGTCAGGAAAAAAACTGCAGATTCAGGTTCTTCAAACGGTAACGGAATATTCGCGATGAAGGTTATGAGAAAAGACAACATCATTAAGAAAAATCATGTTGATTATATGAAAGCTGAAAGAGATATTCTTACTAAAGTTCTTCATCCTTTCATTGTTCCTCTTCGCTACTCTTTCCAAGTCTCTTTCTCTTTCTCTTTCTCTTTCTCTTTAATTATTCTCTCAATTTTATATATAATTAACTTACTTTATGTTTATTTCCAGACTAAATCTAAATTATATTTGATTTTGGACTTTATAAATGGTGGCCATCTTTTTTTTCATTTATGTCGACAAGGCATTTTTAGGTATGTTTTCTTACTAATCATATTCATAATGTTTGTTTAATACTCTTAGAATTCACATTAAAGTTTTTTAATTTTAATTTTCATTGGGTAGTGAGGATGAGGCAAGGATTTACACTGCTGAGATTGTATCCGCTGTTTCACATCTTCACAGTAAAGGCATCGTGCATCGAGATCTTAAACCCGAAAACATACTCATGGATTCTCATGGCCATGTAAACAATATCAATTATTTCCTTTGATTTATTATGTTTAATGTTATTGGTAATCGGGTGAAAAATCTGATCTTATGTTTGTTTGTTAAATGTGTAGGTGATGTTAACTGATTTTGGAATGTCGAAAGAGATTGAGGAATCTGAGAGATCTAACTCAATGTGTGGGACTACTGAATATATGGCTCCGGAAATCCTTCTGGGTAAAGGACATAACAAGGATGCGGATTGGTGGAGTGTTGGTGCTCTCTTGTATGAAATGATAACAGGAAAGGTAATGAATGAACGTGACTCGTGAATATCGTCTCTTGAATTGTTTAGTACTACTCGTTTGTCAATTGTGTGTGTGTCTGCGTATGTGAAGGAGTAACCCTCCGTATATCCTGCTAATATATGTCCGCCAATCTAGTCTTGAATAGAGAACTATAGGTGTCTTGTCCCGGACGTAGTTGCTTATGCAATAGGGGAAAGGTAGTTAATTTTATGGTAATGGAAAGTTTGGATAAGGAGCTTATTGAGAATCAATCTTTTTATTAATTATTGTTTTGGAATTGATGTCTTGATGAATCTGCTTATTTTGCTATTGGGAAGTTTTTTTTTTTTGTGTGTGTGTCTGTAAGTGCACCAGGTAGAATTGTCTGTAATACAAAGGGTTTTTGCTATGTGACGTTCATTCTTTTCCCTGATTATTAAGTGTCATTTGGCAGGCACCATTTACACATACCAACAGAAAGAAGCTACAGGAGAAAATTATTAAAGAGAAAGTTAAATTTCCACCGTACCTTACCAGTGACGCTCATTCTTTGCTCAAAGGAGTAAGTAGACAACACACAATACTTTACAAGCTTTAGCTGTAAAGGTTTCAGATTGTGTATTTCTTAATTCACTACCTTGACATATATTAGTTGGTATATTTCTGAATTACTTTTTTTAGGCCTATTTGTATAAACAATTTAAGTGTGATCATAGCATAAGCACTTATCATACAAGTGCTCATGTATAAACTATTTCTATAAAAAAGATAAAATAAAGTCGAACTGTTTCCATATAAGCTACAAGCTGTTTTGATAAGCTATCCTAGAGAACTTATGAAAACTAGTTGAAAATAGCTAATGGATACATCATAATTTGTTTTCATAAGCTCTCCCAGACAGTCTCACAATTGTTTATGCCAATAGGTAAGCTCAAATAAACCAATCCAAACTGCCCCTTGGTGAGTGTGACTTTTTTGGGAGAAATTGTATACCACTGCTCTTCTTTACTCCAAAAGTGACCTTATCTATATTCTATTTGGATGGTTCTATTCATTAAAAGAAGACTGCACATTGATTCCTGTTTACTTGTTACAGTTGCTGCAAAAGGATCCATCGACAAGGTTAGGCAGTGGGCCAAATGGAGATGAGCAGATAAAAAATCATAAATGGTTTAAGTCAATCAATTGGACCAAATTGGAGGCAAGAGAAGTGCAACCCAAGTTTAAACCAGCTGATGTGGCTGGAAAAGAGTGCACGGCTAATTTTGATCGATGCTGGACAACAATGCCTCTCGAGGACTCACCAGCATCAACTCCTACAGCAGGTGACCATTTTCAGGGCTATACTTATGTCGCACCAAATCCTTGGCTTTCTTCTAGATAAAACTGATAGCACTGAAATCCAAAGGAAAATGTTTATATGGACTGATTAAAGAATAACCTGAAGAAGGCACGCCTCGCTGATTTTAAATTTGTTTTTCTTGGCAAGTAAGTAACACAGATCTCTCACAAAGGTGCCACCCGGTCTATTTTCAAAGTTGTTTTTAAATGAGCGTTGTGATGGTTAATCTCACAGATGAATATATAGATAGATGAATAGAGTTTCCACTGGCTCTGATGTAGCTTTCATATTTGTGCAGCTTGGTTTAGTTCTTGTTATGAACTAATACAAGGTCAAAATTACTTGAATAGCTTTGTTTATATCAGCATTAACATATTTGGCTAGCTATTGTGCGTGAGGGTGGCATATTTATATTTGACTTCTTGTTCGTCAAAAGCATTGTATTTGTACGTTTCAAATTGCTGTGAGTGTCCTATTTTTTGACAGAAAGCTAACATTTAAAGACTCCTTGTGTATTTAGCCAGGAGCTATTGAAGATGCAGCTATCATGTGGTTATAAATCTCATAAGTGGCACTAATGTCTTCTGTTTTGTTTCCCTTCAACTAAAGCTCACACAGTCTTTTTTACTTTCTTTCATTCATTCATTCAATAGAAGAAAGTAATGACAAACATTGAGAAACTGTTAGAGAAAGCATTAGGAAAAACACAAATAGCGGTCATAGTTTAACAGAATTTGAACAAATTACTATTATTACACTATTTAGTGCACAACGTTGTCAAATAGCAGCTATTGCGTAGCATAATTTGATCTAAGCAGTGGGTAAAATCTACTTTGGGATTTTCTATTTGCACTTTAGCATTTTCTAGTCCAATTCTCCCTCTGCACAAATCTTATTTTTTATCTTCAAAACACCCGTATAAATAAGTGTATGTTATAAGAGTTTAGGCATGGTTGAACTTATATTGTTTTTAAAGAAAGTTTAGATATAGTTCTAATTAAATTGTTGATGCAGTTTTCCTTTCAAAATAAAACGCGTATAAGGGGGGAGTTGATATTTGTGTTTGTGTGTTATGTAATTTTGGTCTTTTTTGTTTTTTTGAAACATAATTTTGGTTGAAAACTGGCTTGAGCTTGTAATGCTAGAGAAGCCAAGTCAGAAATTAGTTGTTATAACAGAAAAGGATGGTAGCACGTGGACAAGAGGATAGGAGGGTGAGGTGAGTAAGTGATAGAGAATATTCTCTCAACCTTCTATGAAAAGAAGCAGTGATTGGCCAGGATGGGTGTGCAGAATCTGATGATCATTCTCTAACTTTTCTTGTTGAATTTGTGTTCTCTCTTAGTTTAGTCCTGTTATTATTATTTCAGTACTATTTGCCTTTTCTCCAAATGGATTTGATGCCATTGTCAATTTTAATTGTACTTTTGCATTATCTTGTACTATTTCATTGAAGGTCAAATTAGAGAATACTATATTTAGATTCACACCATTGTTCATGTTGTGAGGGCTCAAACCCTTTAAGTTGATGATTCAGCAAAGCTAGTCTTTGACGGAAGTGATAAGCCAGTAAACAAGCATAGGTTTGGGTTCAGCCGGTTCCCTGTAAATGTCCCACACTAGGTTGCATTAAGGTACATTTCACATAATGACAGTTTGAAAGTATGCCGATTTCTTGCCATTTAAATAGTTAGTAACTCGTTTAACGCGTTACAAACTTTAAAAAGTTGAGACTTTCTATTTACCAAGAATGAGCGTGTCAAATCATATTAAAAAACAAAACTTAGATGCATTTTCTTATGTGCGTTTCATATGGTTCTTAATTAAAAAAAAAAATCAATTTATCAAAAAGGTAAACGTAAGAAGTTTTAGTAGATGACAGAATAAAAACAAGCACCCAGGTATAAAGGGGTATTCCCACGTCAAAAGCAAATCTACCTAATGAAATGTGGATATGAAATGGGACTCCAAACAAGATCACTTCCAATGGAGAAAACGTATATATTCAAGTCCAAACGAGATTAATCTTTCTAGAAACCATGTAATAATCCAACTATAGTAGTAGTGACTGATGTATCATCTTCTATGATGCACACTTGGTTAATCTTTTGGTGGTTTGTTCCAAAGTTATTCCTTCAAAAAAAGAATATTCCAAAGTTATTTGTAATTCCTTATTTTAATTAACAGATGAGGAAAAAGGGGTGAATAATCTATTTCCGAAGCTACCACAAGCCTCAAGTAAGAACTTAAACTATATTTCAATAAAATCAATCATTAATCAGTAAAAAAAATTGAACCCCGAACACAAATCAATTGAATCATTTGAACTATCCATAGAAAACATTGATGACCAGAACACAGTATATATTCCCAAATCGGTATTCATTTCAAACTAAATTGCAGCAACTTATGATTGTACTCTATTTTACCCCCATTTTTCTGTTGTCATTAAATTACAATTGTATACCATGTAACCTCCGCCCCCCCCCCCAGAATGGCAACCAGGACAACGACATCCACTCTACAAACCCACGTCTCAAGAACATAAGGTACAGCACCCCGTTTAATTTTTCCTGGCCAACGCAACATGTCGGGGCAAATTCTCCCAAAAAAATCGGAGAATGGCATATAAAAAAACGAATATAACAAATAATACACAACCAACTAGCCTAACTGATAGACAGGACCTAAACAAAATGGCCTTATCATATCATAGGCGTTTACCGATCCTCTATGATACACACACCAAATTCAACTCGAGTGGTCTCAGAGCATCTTGAACTATTTCCTGAACTGCTCTATTGCGCCGGCAAACATCTGAGAGCTCTTCAATTGGAACAGATAGGCCATTAGTATCACCTCCAGATGCCACATCTGAAAGTGCTTTTAAGAATCTTGATCGTTCCAAGTCTGTGACAGCAGTTGATGGAATTAACGTAATACTCTTTCTTGCCCATTCCAGTGCTAGCATCCCATATGATCGAGTTAATGCCAGTAGTGTGTAAGACACCTGAGGGACGTGCAGGTGCATAGACATTGAGAAAGTTAAACTTCATCCAATCAGAAAAAATTTAATATATATGAAAATGAAATGCAGTCAACAATGACTTGAGAAAATTACCACTTCTACTCGAGATTTTGGAAGTGCTCCAGTTAATGAAGCAACCAAAATTCTGGTAATGCTGGAACCTCTAGGAATAATTATACTATCTCTGATTGGTAAAAATGGCTCCCCCGTTGTGGTGTTTGCCAGATCAAAAATATCAGAAAAGAAATGCAATATTGAATTGGAAGCCTCCCTGCACGAGAGAAGGGGGTAACAGCAAAGGGTAAACAAACATGCCACAAAATGCTGAAAATTTTGAGATATTCATTCAACTCTCAGAGCATAGTCTCGTCAAGAGTTGCAAGCACTCAAAGTTAACATGCAGCAATCATACTAAAACGTAAAACAAATAGGTTTGAAGGTAGAAAAAAAAAATCAATCAATAATGTCCCTTGTTATAAAATAACTGGTATTTTAAGAGGGAAGTATTTCACTTGTAAATTTCAATAAGCATCTATTCCTTAAGTAACTATATATATGTTAAAACAAACAAAAAATTCCATGCATGCCCTCTTTCCATGCAGACGGTGCCATAACTTATAGACGGTGAGCCTAAAATAAAAGTAAAATGCAGACATGGAACCGTATGAAAAATAATTATGGGATTCCTAATATCTCAAGAATAAATAAGAACAAAAAAAGTGTGAGAATGCACATGATAATGATGCCATTTTAGAATAATGTAGGATGCTTTCAACATTGTGTGAGCGTCTGTGTGTGGGAGAGAGACCATACCTATGCTGTACTGTGATCCCAATCATAGAGCAATCAACTAACGAAGGAAAAACTGGCGAGGGGATAAACAACTGAGGACAGTAGCGAATACACCTTGAAGCCAACAAAAAACAATCATCTGCTATATCCGGCCGGGCTGTGAATTCCTGCAGCAGAAAGTGTGATAAGACATTCAAATACTATACATAGATCTGGAAGGAAGTGCTAAAGCAAACTCGCTTCAATCACACCTGAATACTTGTGAGAAGGCGCGTTGTGTGATGGAAAAGTGCCTCAATCAAATTCTTCAAGTAGTCAGCACAAGATGGATCAGATCCAAATATCTGAAATGTAAAAAACAAACCACCTAAGTTATAAAAAACTAGTTCATTGGCCATGCCATTTGAAGGGAAGAATTCTGGACATTCCTACAGTCAACAACGGGATAATAGGTTCATCAACAACAACAACAACCAAGCCTTATCCCACTAAGTGGGGTCAGCGGGATAATAGGTTCATATTCTATCAAAATTTTCATATGACATCCTCAAAGAAACAAGAACATTCAAATGAAAGGAAAAGACAGGTCAATTAAATAAAAGCTCATATCTACTGATAAGTAATTATAATGTCTAGAGGATATCAAAGTATAATGTTTGCAGAAAGGGCTGCTGGAAAGCAGCACAAGGTGAGGGGAGATGAAGTCATTTGGAGCAGAAGAAATGACAAGACAGGAGGACACTATTTTGTCACCATTAAGAATTTTAGGAGGAAGTGGCTAATTTTATTAAAAAAACAGGGAACAGCTATAACCTGAGAACAAAAAATAACTATTTACGAGTGAAATGACAAAAAAATCTAAATAAGACAGTTTTGTGGCAGTTTCACTGTGGCGGCCACTACAACAGTTATTTTGTCGCTATCTGATTGCTATTAGTGGCGCTGCACCCGCGACTCATAACCACAATGAAATGGGATTTTGTGTAGTGCCTAGGGGTCGCTGCGCTAAACCTCTATAGAGGCTGCTATTGACTGCTGAGAGTAATAGAGGGTAACCTCTGATTGTAAGGAGACATATCCATTAATCTATGTCCATCCAATCTATATTTTAGTTCCTATCAAGGAAGCATGTAGTTATTTGAAAGATAGTTGGAGCCTTTGGGTGAGGGAGATGCAGACATTAAATTTCTGCAATATTCCTGTAGTAAATTGAGGATATTGCTCCCTTATCTTAGTAATACAATATCAGCTTCCTAACAGATGAACTAAATAGCACAGTTTTATCTGCGTGTATATACAATCAGGTTAATAGTGCAGTACAACATATTACAAGGAACATCTGAGTCAAGCCCGTATACTCTTAAAAACCTAATGCTAACTCTTATAACACCAACAATAACTCATCCCACCATGAAACTCACAGGATCATGATCATCCAATCCTACAAGTAAAAATGCACTGACTACCTAACAATCATGATGAACCGCCACTCAAAACATAACTGTACTTCCAAGTACAAGACACAAGTTAAGGAAATCATATTTACTTTTAAATCCGTTATTCGAGAAAAATTATAGGATAAAAGAAGAGAGCTCATTAAAGAAAGAAAAGTTTAAAACTTCAATACAAACATAACATCATAAGTTCAATGACATATCACTCTCCAAGTCTTCTGCATGTCTTACAAGGATCCCATAACAGATCAGGAGGCAGCACACTAGTGCTGAAAACAGGCACTAGCCGAAATAATCATAAACTAGACAACAAAAAAGCCCTGAAATTAAGATGGTACTCAAATTCACCTAAGGTAAAAAATGAAAGGAAAAA
>Ga0228710_1006670_pt1 | contig 17384 bp, 14 predicted proteins | sample MedpolnodulmetaG_FD_177995 | JGI IMG/M metagenome (GOLD analysis project Ga0228710, IMG submission 177995) | Root nodule microbial communities from Medicago polymorpha collected in Santa Monica, California, United States - pink nodules | ecosystem: Host-associated > Plants > Roots > Nodule... | reverse complement strand
ACAGTTGATATAAAAGCAGAAGCCAGCCTCTCTTTCAACTCATACCTTTCTCGGCCTTTTGGCTAAGATCAAGTGTAGTATCTGTTCTTATCAGTTTAATATCTGATATGTGGCCCAATGGGTCACACGATATTAAATTACTTTTTTGAGGGGGAGAGGCCACTTCAATAGCTTGCTATTGGGTTTCTCATGTGTCGCTTATGCGTTGCACTATTGCATAAGCTAGGCGCACCCCACCAATACTAGTTCAATTTTTTAATGAATAATTGTTCAATTTTAATATCCCTGGATGTAAAAGTCTTAGTGTCAACTGCTCTCAAAATGTGCACTGTCGGGCTAAGATCCTCTTTCTTTGAAGTACACAATTTGGGGAGGATAGACATATAAAATAGAGGATAGACATATAAAATAGAAGTGAGTTTCACAATCATTAATTTTCTTTTCCAAAAAGTGAGTTTATATCTCTCTAAATGAAAAAATGAGCTATAAATTGTTTGCTAGTAATCGATTAGACACTCAATTGGGATCAAGATCACTTCGTTTCTTGGGATCATTCTGCACAGATCCTACTCGAATGCACATTTTTCACCATAAATTGCACTATATAACACCCTCCTGGCAAACTAACCACATTCCATATTGACCCAAAATTGCTCATAATTTTCATGCCAAGTGCACACCCCCCAATCAGTAAAGTAAAATAATATACGTTTCTAAAAGATAACCTATACAAGACGAGGTTTATATTGAACATCTTCATTCGGAATAAAAGAATAATCCTCCCTTGCAGAGATATGAATGTTCCTCCCTCCCTTGCATACCAAAGTACTAAGATATAAATGATAAAATTCAGTAAAATGTTAAAAAGGAAGTTGCAGCTTTAGTATTCAATCCACGACCATGAACCTAAATCTCATAACCAAGAGAAAGGAAGTAATCATTCCATGAAAAAATATATGGGGAAAATTGAAAGAACGGCGCTAGGTGAAAGGAAAAGATGAGCCACCAGGAAGATTTTTCAAAAGAAGAGACATGGTCACAAAATCAATCAAACGACTTGAAAAAGCGTTGGGCGATTGGACACCAATGACGAATGAAGCACAAAATCCATAATTAATTCCTCAAATGGATGGACGGGATATGCAAAATAAGGAATAACAAGCGAAAGATAGGAGAGGCACAATTTAAATAGTCCAAGCATTGTTGGCAGCCGCAGCAACAGAATTCTTCAATCATTGTTAAGAGTATCTAGAGTTTCTGGTGGAAAAGACAGACACAGCAAAGCAATGACTTCTAAGGGTTTAAGAAACAGGGGAGTTAGACTTTCGGTTACAACAGTGATTCAATTCTGACATTCAAGATAGACTTGGTTATGACCAACCAAGTAAAGTTGTTGATTGGTTAATCAAAGCTGCTTCAGATTCTATCTTACAACTCCCTTCTCTGAACAATAACACATTCCCTAAAACTGATCCAAAAAGTGATGAGAAAAGACCAATTAGTTCTAATCAACAACAACAAAGGTTTTGAATCAATGGAAGACAGAACCAGAGACAGAACAAAAAGTCTTCATATTCTATAATGTAAGATTTCAAGGTTTATAAGATAGCCATTTACAAAGACACATTTACGTTCAACAATAGTCTTCCTTCCTGTGACAGTATCTTTAAGACACTGTCCCTATCTTTAAATACTCAACCAACCTATAAAAGTCAAATTGCTGAACAATGTTTTATACTTACATTCTTACAAGATGTTTGAGAAGCAGCTGCTGAAACGATCAATTTTTCCCTAAGTTTAACATCCTTTTCTCAAAAACAAGCATATCATGGATCTTAATGTTTTATAAACCTGCATTAACAAAGCCTTGTACCCGAACCACGCGGCTTTAGGTGAGTGACGTTGTCAAGCAGGCTTGATTCGAGACACAACATGGGATTTGAAGGCAACCTACAATGTTTCTCTCGTCTCCACGCTTACAACCCAATGTGACAGCATTTCCCTCAACAGGGTTGGAATAAAATATAATGCTAATGACTTAGTTCACAAGGATGGTCTCCTAATAGGGTGTGACATTGTCTTTCATGGGAAAGCATAATTTATTCAATGGATTATTATCAAATTAAATGCAATAGGAATGTGAAAACAATCCTCCTTAGAAAACTGACAGGTGGCCACACACAAGACCATTTGAAGTGAATGAGAAAACATGATAAGAAAGTTGAGTCAACAAAGTTTGATACATAATTGGTCAAAATCACACACGAGTGTTGTCCCTGTTATTCGCAATTGCAAGATTCATTCTTTTCACATTGAAAAAATTCACAAACTTCTAGATTAGCAAACGTGAGAAGAGTAACCTAACCTATGTATATACTGTGCTAAAAACATACGTCAAAATTCTGCAGGAAAGGGAAATCTCATACGCAATAACATTTGATGAAAACTAGCTAGCATGATTGTTAATCAGACTATTGTGAGACATGATTGCAGGGAAAATATATCAAGAAATAATACAAGTTAGTTAAATCAACCCAAAACTTGATCAACTTGGTTTACACCAGGCTGAAGGCCGTTCCTGCTATCTGCAAGATTCATTTTTTCTTCATAAAGCTTTAACAGATCGGAAGAATACTCCTCAAAACCGTTCACAAACTTTTTCAAGAACACCTTCTCAGATACAACAAATGGTAAATATATGCTTGCATCCTTTCGTCGCAGGCCTTTTGAGACAAGAAACTGCACAACTGAAGCCCTAGGAATAATCGTCTTCTCGAGACTGCCCTTAAGAATTCCAGGAGCTCTGGCAAGGTCCAAAGAATCCAAACCTAAATGGTGAACCCAAAAAGTCATGATTGCATTGATTTTATGAACGGACAACAACATACAACTAGGCTGCTTCTTAAATGCTTGAAGAATGTGTTGATCAGACCAACTCCATTTCTTAAAGGTTTCAACTTTGTGATCCCACTTGGCTTTGTTGACAGTTCTCTTTGCAAGAAATGCCACACTAAAAGGCGAAGTTGAGGCATTGAAACCGAGTTGCTTCAATTCCTCAACAGTGTTCCACAAATGATGGAAGCAAAGTATATTATGCCGCCGATGAAGCAATCTAGCAATGTTTGAGTGTGAAACTCCATTATCAAGCAATAATTTGACATTACTTTCGATTCGACGAAGGGACTCAGAAATATAACAATTAATACATGTAATGGTTTGTTTATCAGATTTAAGAAACCCTCTTACAAAATGATAAGTAGGGATGATATGATCGTGCAAACTTCTTAAGAAGAATTTAGGGTTAGCATTGACAATACGAACAATATCAGAGGTGGAAGCACCTTTAGAGAGTAAAAATTGAAACTTTGGTAAAAGTAGCTTATTGGGGTCTTTGCATAAGAGTAGCTTGGGTTTCCTTGTGAGGATAAGACGTATTTGAGAGTAGGAGAAGCCATGGGTTGTGAAGAAGGCGATAACTGAATCAGGCTTTTGGGAATTTGAGAGAGTAATTGTCTGAGAAACATTGGAAGCGGTCTGTGGGGAGAAGCCGCAACTGTTGATGAGGTAGGAAATGGTGAAAGATTGTTTATCGAAGGCGGTGGAAGTGGAGAAGAATTTTGAAAATGAAAATGATGGGTAGTAGTGTTTTGCAATAGGAGATGGACCCCATGAAGATGAAAATGAAAATGAAGATGAAGATGGCGTTGTGGATAGGAGCAAGATATTGTTCTTGGTGGAAACAAGAGCAATGGTGCTGAAGAATTTCAGCATCAGGGTAACTCAAATGATTGACGAATGAAGGAAATGGAGTGTTGGGAGTTCTCGGAAGTGGGACTCGGATGGCAAGTGACCAACGGGTGACATTGAACAATCACTGTATTACAACTCACAATCCTTACGAAAGAGAGAAAAACGTCACTCGTGACATTATGGTTGATCAACGTCATCAATTCTACGTCACTCAAGTGTTATCCGTTTTTGTCATGCTAATACATGATAGCACTTGAGGTGACATTGTGGTTGGTGACATTGATAAACCACGATGCCGCAAGTGTAAAAAACAAAAACAAAAAAGCTTGTGAAAGAGAAAGAATAAAGTGAGATGTGATATTGTGATTGGTGAATATCGCCAACCATAATGTCACCCAAGTATTATCCATAATAACAAGTGTCTAAGTGCAACTCCAATGTGTTCCTTAATTAACAAGAATCAATTCCTCTTAAGACCTCCCATAGGAGGAAAAAAAATTACTTATTAAATAACAAACGACTATATAAGAACTCTCTTTCTTGAGTAATTAACGCGTCTCACGTTTAAAAGAAGTGATAAAATATTTACAAGTTAGTCTCACTTTCAAAAGAATTAGTATTTTATGAGGTAATTTATACTAATTTTAAAAAATAAATCACTTTTGTATAATGATGTAAAGTTAGTGAAACCTATTTAAATATTTTTCAATGAAGTTCATGTTAGTGTATTACCATTGAAGTCATTGAGTCCTTAATAAGAACTTATATTAAAAAATTATAAATAAATGAGATGTACATACGAGGTCCATTAAATAAGTTCATATTAGTGTACTACCATTTATAAAGATTAAAAAAGAAAATAATTTATAAATTTAATGTATGAAAATACGTTTATTAAAGTTTCAATGTGTTGTATAAATTATTTTCTATGAGTTTTTTAAGCATTTTTTTAAATCCTCATGTGGTAATCTGTTGGAGTTTAGACCATTCATGACATTTCAAATTTTTATAGTAGTTTATTTAAAAATAAAATAAAATTTTAAATTAACCTTTCTTTTGGGTTACTGAACCACTAAACTTCAAGTTATATTTTTTTTATTTTTATAAACCGATGTGCCTATTAGGAACACACCATAAATATATTAAAAAACAAGATTCACGTACCAACAGCCCCTGCGACAAATCACGGCAAGCATTTTCAGCCCTTTCGAGCCCAACGGAACCCGCACACCGCAAACTATACTAGCACCATAATGAGGAGTTTCTAAAGTAGAACCACAACCCCAGACGACGACGAAGGCAGCCACTGTGGGGTTTGAAGATTGTGAACCGGAACCATGACAAAACGCAGCGGCGTAACCACTAACACCATGCAAACACCACTGAGAAAGATGAGGAAATCCATCCATCTTTACACCAGATCTTCTACCATATCCAAAACGACAACGATCTCAAAAGCAACAACCAAGCTTGTACAAGTGAGACCAACACAGGAGCGGTTTGGTGACGACGCAACCGCGAGGTTGATCGCATCACCAACAGCCGTGACTACATGGTGGAAGAAGAAGGGTAAGGCTGGCGGCGGTGAGGGAATCCGTTGAGATAATGGAAGAGGTCTTTCGCGATGGTTCTGTCAAAACGAGGGAAGAGCAAGGAATGACAAAGTTATAAATTTGTTGGTATTTTTTAATCTTAACTCGACAATTGATTTGTTGAATTTGATTCATGGACTAGATTAATTGAACTTGAACTAAAAATTATGTTTATTAACTAAATTTGTCGAACTTGAGTTATATATAATTCAACCCGTTTAGCTTGACTCGATTATATATTATTTTTTTATATAATTTAAAAGGTTACACATCTACTTCTTTTATATATATTTTTTTCTAAAACAAAAACTTAACTTTTGAATTGTGTGATTCAACTAAGCCAGTTTAATTTAAGTTGTTGAATCGAGTTATTCATAAAATTGAAACGGATCTAATTCAAACAAATAAATAAATAAGTGATAAATGTTAGTACATTAATTGTTTTTAATTTTTTCTTCTTATAGGACTTAAACCTCGGATCTTAAGCTATTTATATTTGTTTCCTATCCAAAAATCACTTTTTTTTAAATAATGATTTTTAAATAGTTGATGTATTATCTCCTTATTTAGAAAAAATAGATTTTAAAAAGTTAATCCTAAATCCTAATAGCTTAAACCGAATCGTAACTTGTTGAATGGCTAGCTGCCTTCAACGTTTTCTGTAGTATTTGATTTGATGCTGAAATTCATCTCCCACAGCGCTCTGGTTCCTGCCCAGGCCAATGGTTTTCTTCTCCTATTCACAACAACATCATCTTCTTCTTTCAATTTCCGCTGCATTTCCACTTCCACTTCCACTTCTCACTCTTTCACCGTCTCCTACCTCATCAACAACTGTGGCTTCACCCCACAATCCGCACTCAAAGCTTCCCGCAAAGTCACATTCTCCGATTCCCAAAAACCCCATTCAATTCTCCAATTCTTCAGATCCCACAATTTCTCTAACCCTCAGTTACGCGATATCCTCACAAGGGAACCTGGGCTACTCTTATGCGGTGACCCCAATAAGGTACTTTTACCAAAGTTTCAATTTTTACTCTCCAAAGGTGCTTCCACCTCTGATATTGTTCGTATTGTCAATGCTAACCCTAAATTCCTCTTAAGAAGTTTGCTCAATCATATAATCCCTACTTATCATTTTGTTAGAGGGTTTCTTCAATCTGATAAACAAGCCATCACATGTATTAATCGTTATGCTTCTTTTATTTCTGATTCTCGTGTCGAAACTAATGTCAAATTATTGCTTCATAATGGAGCTACACACTCAAATATTGCTACATTGTTGCGTAGTTCTCCTAGGATATATTGTTCATCCAACCTGTTAGAGACTATTCAGGAATTGAAGCAACTAGGTTTCAATTCTTCAACTTCTACTTTTGTTGTTGCATTGGTTGCTAAGAGAACTGTGAACGAAACTAGGTGGGCTGAGAAAGTTCAAATTTTTAAGAAATGGGGTTGGTCGGATGAACACATTCTTCAAGCATTTAGGAGGCAACCTTACTGTATGTTGTCGTCGGTTCAAAAAATTGATGCAGTTTTGAGTGCTTGGGTTGATAAGTTAGGTTTGAATTCTTTGGATCTTGTTAATGCTCCAGGAATCTTTTTATTGAGACTCGAGAAGCGGGTTATTCCAAGGGCTGCAGTTTTGCAGTTCCTTGTATCTAAAGGTTTGAGAAGAAAGAACGCCTCACTAAGTGCACCATTTGCTATGGCAGAGAAGTTGTTTCTGGACAAATTTGTGAAATGTTTTAAGGAGGATTCTAATCATTTGTTGAAGTTGTATCAAGAAAAAATGAATCTTGCAAATAGCATGGAGAAGAAGCCTTCATGAAGTGTGTAACTTCTCAATCATGGTAGCTAGTTTTCAGCAAAAGCTATTTCTTATGATATTTCAATTTCCTACAAAAAAATATTCTTATGTTTTAAGAACAATATACTTAGATGACTATCCTAACATTCTCAATCTAGCCTCAACTAGAAGTTTATGAAATGATCTACCGATGAAAAAATGAAACTTGCAAATGCAGATAACAAGGATGGCACTTATTAGTGTGATTTTACCCGATTGTGTAACTTCTTAATCTAATTTTGTTGACTCAACTTGTCATTCCCTTGAAACACAAGTTCACTGCTGTCTACATCAGGACACTTTAGATGGTCTTGTGTGTCGGTTGATATTGGTCTATATTTGCTTGACTTCAGAGTAAATCACCTATTTGTCGTCTGAAATTGTAGGGTTTTGCCCCCTTTGAAATTTGCAAATAGACAAAACGATTTCTGAATTTGAACGACATCAAGTTTGTCCTTCTGTTCACTTATGCCGTTAGGGTATGATGTGGACATTAAGGCAAGTTCACATATAAATCAACTCAATGCCACATATTAGGGATTAAATTGTTCAATATTAGAAAGAAATTGGATACTCATTTTGCTCTCCATCCTCTCTTCAATTATCTCTTCTCTATCTTCAGTTGTGAATTTGTAATCAAACACTGGTAAAGGAATTTGATGGATGTGCATTTTTGTTCAATCCATAAATATCAAGCTTATAGCCTAACAGGTTTTGGATCAACTTCATTTCTTATCTTCACAAAAGCTTTGTGAAAAATTATCATGGAATAGGAAACAACCAGCCAATGTTTAAAAAATGCAGCTCCAAAATTCTTGAAAAATGTTGGAATGGAACAAAATAAAATACCTTTGATTTGCATCAAAATACTCATTGCAATCAACAATGCGTCACAAACACAAGTTATTCAAAGTCTTACAAAGGCATTAGAGACTACAAAAAAGGAAACAGGGTAGAACCTGTTGTCTCAAGTAGTTTTATCGATCTAATTCAAACAAATTAAAGCAAGAGAATATTGGCTTACTGTTACTTTAATTTGTCTACCCTCTGTAAATAGAGATCCCTCGCCCATCATATTCCATTACCAATGTTTGATTTTATAGATTAAAGTAAACATCATTGAAGAGAGGAAAACACCATAATATTCGAGAAAAAGTTACCTCTGAAGCAAAATGAGTATCCAATTTATTCCCAAATTCGGACAATTTAGTCCTCCTAAGGTGAAAGATAAAATGACTTGTCAATTAGTCCCTAAAAGCAAGTATGTGTAAAAAATGAATTTTAGAATAAAAAACTGCAATTTCAAGCCACTTATTCACCTTATAGGGTGAATATCTAGCCACTAGTCTAATTGATAAAAAAATTTAAATAACTACGAAGGCGAAATCAATTTTAATCAAAAATCAAATTTGCACCTTCATATTAGTTCAGATCACTTTGAAGTGGAATAAAAAATACACTTAAATCAAATATCTGTAAAAAGAATCGAACCAAATAATTTCATTTTTAGAAAAGTTGATTTTCCAGTTTTTGACTTATGAGCTGTTTGACCTTTTTATATATATATATATATTTTATGGGAAATGCTAACCGGTGCCCCCGGGGCATTGGTTAAGGATATGAAAAAGGAAATTATATAGTAATTAATGCATTGAAATTGTGTAATTAATTTATAATAAAGTCAAAAACAGTTTCCTTTTATGGTAATAATTCCCTTTTATGGTATGCTTAACCAGTGCCCTGGGGGCCGGGGCACTCGTCAGCAGGACCCATATTTTATAAATGAAAATGTCTAGGTCCATAATTTAATTTTTTTTTGACAAGTCTAGGTCCATAAAATAAAATAAGGAAATCAGCGAGCAAAAACTTGGCCTAGCCGAGCAAATTAATGTTTATACATAAATCAGTGGGACCTATAATCGAAGCCAATAGAAGCAAGAACATGCATCAACACAATGATTTACTTCCCTACAAGTTATATGGCTGACTCTTACCCCAAACTATCCAATGAAACTCTAATCTTCAAAAGCAAAACCAGACTCCAACCAGTCATAGAACGAGGATTCTCTCTTTTAATGATGTTGGAAACTACCTCTTGCATCCAGATAAAGCTAAACAAGCTGAAAGCCCATCGCATGCGCTATAGAAAATCTTCATTCACCCGAAAGCTCTGCAACATAGGCATTGTACACACCAAGATATTTAGAGAAGTCGCGCATCCATTTGCCATGCATGTCTATAAATTAAACCGCCCCGACTAGAAACACAAGCTTCCGACTTGATTGTCTCGTCAACATTCAGGCACACCCAACTGATTTTACTGATTTTTAACACTCACATACTGCACATCAACCACTTGGTATAGATTCCAGTGATAATTGGATCAGTTATAAACAAGAATGTGCGTTGGAGGTGCAGAAACGTGGAACGCAACAATTTCTACCTTGTCGTGTCTTTGGGAAAACAACAGACACAGTTCTAAACACACTCTTACTGCAGAATGGAAGCTGTCTTTTGCGTTCTAATCCCTCTTGTTACAATTCCCGTCTTGAATCAATGGAAAACAAAACCATGTAAGCTACAATTTTACCAGGCACAGGTACTGTCCTACAAGGATGCTGAAAGCGGTGAGAACACCATTACCATAAACATATACACTTCAGGCTGCAAGTTTCACAACCATCCTCCATCTATTCTCCTTGTAGCAGCTAAATACAAGCATTTTAATCATGTCCATATCTCATATTCTTCTTTTCATCAAGCAAACAAATTCTTGAAGCAAAAGTTGCTTATCACAGTTAAGAATGGAAAAATGACACATCTAGATAATAAGCAAATAAAAGGATTCACGTGAACTAGTAATAATATAAGAGACAATGTCTCAGCTCTCAAATAATCCCCTAATTCCAACAAACAGTTAATATTTTTAAGTGCAATTTCATTCAGTAGGTTTTAGCAAAAGCCTGAAGGTATTTTCACATATATGCTCATTTCACTGCTATAAAACTTAATCCTACCTAAATATAAAAAGAAGAAGAAAAAAAATTCCCAAGAGTTGGCTACATTAATCAAACATCGTCATAATGTCATGTCATGTATTAAGTGTAAGGGTAGAGATTTAACCTCTTAACTCTCTTCATGATTGTTTTTCTTGGTCTCTCTCTTCATCTAATTAATGGACAATCCTATATTTCGTTAATTGCTCTCACTGTTGTTTCAACATGCTTTCTCCTCACATAACCAAATCACCTAACACAACAATCTACCATCTTTTCTACAAAGAGAACTGAGAGCCACCTCAATTTCATCTCTAATAATTAAAAATTTATAATTGTATTTTAAGCCTATCTTGTCTAATGTAACCACTTATCCATCCTAACATTTTCATTTCTGCGATACTTGAGTTTACTCTCTAGTTGGCTCTTCATATCCCAATATTCAGTACCAAACAGAAAGCTATATTGCCAAATATGTGTGCGCTGCGCGCGTGTTCAGCCCGTATAATTTATAGTAATAGATAGTGTTATTATTCGGTAAAAAACACAATATGCTAACCTGTTCTTCCACACAAAGCTAACAAAAAACCAGTTGCCAAGTAGGAAGAATAACTTTCTTCAAATTCATAACAACCACAGTAACTTGACAAGGTAAAAAGATACGATACGAAAGCTTGTGTATACAACAAAAGCTGCAAACAAATAATCAGAAGAATAATCATTGAATCACTTAGGTTTCCCTACGCCAGACAAGCATTTCTGATATTATATGAACTCTACTTTTGTTTATTCAAATTGCCACCATAACGGAAATTATTTCTGACATGTTTCCCTTCTTTCTTACTCTCCAATCCCACCTGTATAAATGTTAGAAATTCAAGCATTGTTCTAATCTCATAATTCCTAAGGATATGTGACATGAATCCATACACGTCTTTCAAATTGAAAAAGAGTACATGTTGGATAAAACAATCACATTTTCCAACTGCAAAAACTATGGTTCTCTTGGATCAATTGTTTATAAAATATAAAACTAGTCCATATAGGCCAGAAGTGTGACTTAAACCAAAAAAGGTTACAAGTTCCAAATGAAAAAAATACAGTCAAACTAGAATCTCTCTACCAAACCAGAGAGGCTGTTTCCAAAATATGAATTATGACCTAAATGTCAGAAAACTGCAACTACAATGACATGAAGAAACATTATATGGCTGGTTTTAAGAGCGAAACCAATCTGTGTAACATAACCAAGCACAAGATGCTAGCAGTCTCCCTGATTTAGCTTTAATAGCTTAGATGTTTCCTCCTCAAAACGTTTCACATACCTTCGCTGGAAATCCTCATCAGTTGCATGAAATGGTGTGCATAAGCTAGAACCCTTCTTCCTCAAACCTTTGGATAGAAGATACTTGATAATTGAAGCCCTTGGAATAAGCCTTTTCTCTATACTATACCCAAAAATTGCTGGTTCAGTTAAGAGCAGCAAAGGATCCCACCCAAGCTCATCGACCCAAAATCTCATCACTGCATTGAGTTTGTCTGGAGACCGTAACATAAAGTTGGGTTGCTTCCTAAATGCATTAAAAATTGCATCTTCAGAACAACCCCAACTCTTCAAGACATCAAATTTAGCATCCCATTGGGATTTGGCCAATGATGGCGGCAACAATGTCTTGGGGAGAAGCACCTTTGGAGGATAAAAATTGAATCTTTGGCAAAATAGATTTGATGGGGTTGTAAACGATCATCTGTGGATCCCTTCGAATGATGGTTTGTATCTGATCATTGGAGAAACCGTGGGTTTTGAAAAAGGAGATAACAGAATCGGGTTTGTGAGGGGTGTTTAAACGAAGTCGTTTGGATGCTTTCAAAGCGCCTTGTAGAGATAATCCGCAATTGTTGGTGAGGTATGAAACTGTGAAAGATCGCTGAATCTGAATTGGTGGAGAAGAATAACAAGTTGTTGTTCAGAGAGCAGTGTGGTTGCAGAAGAAGAGCTCTGAGGCGGTGACAGTGAATTTATTTGAATCTCACAAATTTTATGTCATTCTAGCATATACAAAAAATAAAGCCTTTTGTTCCACGATGGAAGAAGCGGCTACACGAGTCAAACCAGATCATAATGTCCTATCATGAATAAAGTCTAAGGATAGTGATAGGAACCAAACTATGAAAAAGAAAACTGAATTGCATTGATACTAAATCACTGAACCAGAAAGATGAATTCTATTGAAGGGTATATTAAAAAATTGAAGTGGAAATATTAAATTGAATTGGGACCCTATGCCCCTTTTCCAGAGTTGGCCAGCCAAAAGATACATCTCATTCTTTCACACGTCTCACGGTGCCCTTGCTTGCTATATAAAATATGTCACTATATTACCTCTCCATGCATCATTCTAGCATCCCTCTCCACCATTCTCCTTCTCCCACATGTCCACTCTTATTATTCCCTCTCTCTCTCTCCTCCATCCACCCCTCTTGTACACACAGGCATGACAGGCTCATCAGATAGACTGTTTCCCTGTAAATCTCTCTCAATAATTCAACTGAATGGTTTTTTGTGGTCTCTCTCTACAGCTAATAATTAGAAATTTCTCAATCTGGTCAATCACTCTCGGCAGTGCTTCCACAGGACTTCTCTGCACATACCCAAGCCACCTTAGAAAAATTTGTATCACCTTTTCTACAAGTAGAGCGACCTCAATTTTCCAGCTGATAATTATAAATTTTTAATCATGTATTGTATCGTGAAAGTGTAACCACTCTTCATCATACTGTCAAAATTAACAGTTTGTCATAACCTTCTACTCTTTGTGAAAATAAATTTATTTTCCTATTGGATTTGTATAGCCTAACACTCAATGCTAAGCAGAACGCTATTGTGCCAAATATGTGTGCTTCAGCCCATGTAATTTTTAGCAACAGATAGTTATTATATAATGAAACAACATGAATTCCGTTATCCATTTGTTCCACATAATCGAAGAACAATTGCCAGTTACGAATTATAAGGGACACTATATGCATTTCTAATATTTTTCGATTCTATTTTGGTTTATTAGAATTGCCAACATATGGGAAAAGACATTTGATATGTTTACTTTCTTGCTCCCCAATCCCACCTCATTTATGTTAGATATTCAAGCATTGTTCTAATCCTATAATTCATGAGTATATATAACATTAAACAATCCACCTCTTGAAAAATAATATGTAGTATGGAATGAAACATGCATATTCTCCAACCACAAAACCAATTATTCTCTTGTGTCATTTAGTTCTAAAATTAAGGGTATAAGTCAAAACTGTGATGTACCAACATCTAAAAAGGTTACAACTTACTCAGTAAGTGGAACAACACAATTATTGTAGAACAAGATGAATAATAATAATAATAATAATAATAATAATAATAATACTGCTCATTTATATAGTTACACCAAAATATGCACTCACAACTTATCAAAGCAGCAGTCAGCAGATGCTAGCATCCTCCCCCCGATATAGCATTAATAGACAATATGCTTCCTCCTCAAAACGATTCACATACCTTTGCAGGAACACCTCATCAGTCAAATAAAATGGTGCAGTTAAGCTAGCATCCTTCTTCATCAAATCTTTGGAAAGAAGATGCTGGACAACAGAAGCCCTTGGACTAAGCCTTTTCTCTATACTAAGACCGAAAAGCTCTGGTGCTGCCAGGAGCAATAAAGGATTCCAACCAAGTTGTTGGGTCCAAAAACGCATCACAGCATTGAGTTTGTCCAAAGACCGTAGCATAAGGTTAGGCCCTCTTTTAAATGCAATAAAAATTGCATCTTCAGAACAACCCCAACTCTTCAAGGCATCAACTTTGGCATCCCATTGAGATTTAGTGATAGCCTTTTTGGCCAACAATGCGACACAAAAATTGTAACTAGAAGGATGAAACCCTAATTCCTGAATCTCCTCCACAGCCGTCCTCAAAACAGATGAAAAAATTACAGAAGGTCTGCTAGTAAGCAAACGGTAAATACTTGAACGAGTGACACCAGTATCAAGCAAGAATTTCAAATTGGGTTTCATGCGACCATCACTAATTGTAGCAGGAAATGCAATTACACAACCAATAGCTTTTTTATCAGAGGGACAGAAACTTCTTACCAATTCAAAAGTAGGGATAATGTGTTTGTTGAGGCTTACACGAAGGAAACGAGGGTTTCTGGTTACGGTGATGATTATGTCTTCTGGAGAAACGCCTTTGGAAGCTAAAAATTGAAGCTTTGGCAAAATGGATTTGATGGGGTTGGAGACGAAAACCACGGGATACCTGCGAATGATGGATTGTATCTGGTCAATGGAGAAACCGTGGGTTTTGAAAAAGGCGATAACAGAATCGGGTTTCTCCGGGGTGTTGAAACGAAGTTGTTTAGATGCTTTGAGAGCATCTTGCGAAGATAAGCCGAAATTGTTGGTGAGGTAGGAAACTGTGAAAGATGGTTGATCTGAATCTAAAATGGTGGTGGAGAAGAACAAGTTGTTGAGAGAGCGGTGTGGTTGCAGATGAAGGAGGTAACTACATTTTGGGGAGTTGATAACAGCTCTGAGACGGTGGCAGTGAATCATTTGGAGGCGGTGGCAGTGTTCCCTCAGCGTCTGAATTTTGAATTGGCGCTACTGATTTTTCAAAGCTAAGCCGGGTTTGAGTGCGTTGCATATATGGACATAAGTCGTCGAGTAGATTGTGTCAGTTTTGGTCAAACTCGTTACTCGAAAAATTACTCTTTCCTTCTGTTCAAATTCAAACCGATTCAAAATAAAACTTCAAACCGATAAAAAAAATCAAAAACTGTAAAAAAACTAAATATTTTTTGATGCATTTGGATGTTGTTTTGTAAAAACCGTTATCATTAGATCATTTTTTAAAACCGAACCAAACCGAAATCGAACCGCAAAAGTAATTATATATTGCATTAATTTATCTATATTATCACTAATTCATATGTTTCAAATATAATCTATCATTTTTATTGTATAATGTTAAGTGTTTAATATATTTGTGTTATATTTTGCATCGAACCTATTAATAAAAAAAATACATGTTGCATTTTGGATGTCCAAAAACCAATCCAAATTAAACCGCGTATATTTGGATTGGATCAGATCGGATTTTTTTAGAATAAATCATCCAAATCGAACCGCATGTAATTTTTATTTTGGAATGGATTTTTTCACTCTTCTATGAATGTTTGTTTTGAGAACTCTTCTTCTCCTTTCATTCATTGATTTGATGACATCATCATTACCCTCCAGAGGTTAGAGTTTATGTCTCGTTTTTGTGCTTTGGCATTTGATATGCTTGCAACGAATTTTGTTTTGATAGGAAAAATATTCTTATTGTTAAAATTGTTCGTAGAGCATGGTGCATTATTGATGACCATAAAACAATGTTGAACACTCGGGGTGATAACAACTCATCCTCATGTTCCCATCTCTCCATTTTTTCTTGGACTCCATGTACGCAAGTTATTATAACATTGATGCTGTTGTTCGATGAATAATATATGGGGCATTGGAATAATTATCAGCGATGTAGATGATTTCTTGTTGGCCGCGGTCACTCGTTCATTTGAGGCTGCATGCATACTCAACCAGAGATGGAAAATTCAATACTAGAAAGTTTATTGGAAAATAAAGCTTAATTCAATACACATGGGAGCATCCTCTGGAAAAATAAAGCTTAATGAAAAATTCAAACTCAACCAGAGATGTCTTATGTAGCTCATCTTCTCTGTCGGATTAAAGAGTACTTTGCGGCAAACTCAATACTAGAAATGATCAGCAAATTTTTCAAACAAAAAAAAAAATTAATCATAGAAGTGTTCAATTCAAAGAAATATTGAAACGGAATAAATCTGGACACTAACGATAATAGTACAGAATTGGAAACAAATTCCCATTTTAAACGGCTTTGTTTACTTTGATGAAATAAAGAAGAGAAAAGAAAACACAATATCTCACTAAATTGTTTTGGTGTGTACCCAAATCCCTCACCAATAGATCAATCCTAGTGGCTTTGGATTTGCATCTAGCTAATTTGACACTGAACAAGGAGAATCTCAATGCTTTTATTAATGAATAGGGGAAAATGAGGTGTGATAAGTCAGTCAAGAGATCTCATTACCTCTTGAAAAAAAAGGAGGTCTCATTACAAACAATTACATGAAAAGATAGATAGGAGCTGTGACTTGTGATAAGGGGCATTCAATTTTGTTCCAGCAATATTAGAAAATGTAATTTTGTACCATAACACCCACAGACCATAAAATAATCAGATCTACTAACTTCGAAAAATCACATAATTTTAGTAATATAATATATACTTGTTTATACTACTGACGATAATCAAGATATATATGCTAAACGTGATATCCCACCCAAAGCAGGGGAGATAGTAGTATAGTATATAACCATGACCATATCATGAAATCATACCTCAAAATAGATTGTGTTATCAGTGAGATTGAGTTTGCCATGCCATATTAATCTCCATTCCAAAGCAGGCTGCATATTATTAAAATTTAAAATTAATGCATAAAATCACCTCATAAAATTACCACCTCCGAAATTTGAGAAAGCTTTGGAAGCTATTAGTCTTCTTTTACACCTTTGTTGTTAAAATGCCAAGTTGTAGAAACAGCACCGGTTTTCAAAAGCCATGAATCACAAACAACATCAACAAGCTCCCAGTCAATGCTTTTATACTTAAATTTACTCCAAACAGTAACATTGGAATCTTTTTTAGAATAAAGCTGAAGATGAAGAGGATGATGCTAACATTGGTAAATCAGTTGAACCTTTCTTCTCAAACTTATACTCAACAGACACTGAATGATTCTCTGAGCACATATCACCTGACAAAGTGTAACAAGAACTGAACCTGTAAAGATCATCCTCATTTTTCTAATCGGAATCCGGCAGCAAAGCTATCTGAATTATGCAGGAAAATGGTTCAGAAGTGATCTCAGAATTGACTCAGCTTGATAGGCGAGGAAGCGTATAAGAGCCAATGAGCCATGCCATGCTTGACCATTGTTAGGTGAAAGGTAAACTTAGTAAAGTTAATTTTTTTTTTTTTTTTTAAACTCGGTATCCGATTTAAGGACCGACTAATCCGAGGGGACCAATCCCACCGCCCACTTGCGGGGGCCCCGT
>Ga0228710_1006668_pt1 | contig 17385 bp, 18 predicted proteins | sample MedpolnodulmetaG_FD_177995 | JGI IMG/M metagenome (GOLD analysis project Ga0228710, IMG submission 177995) | Root nodule microbial communities from Medicago polymorpha collected in Santa Monica, California, United States - pink nodules | ecosystem: Host-associated > Plants > Roots > Nodule... | reverse complement strand
AAAAAAAACTTATTTCAAACACCAACAATGAACTTGAACATATAAACACTTCAATTCCACAAGTTTCAATATACACATAATTACAAATCAACTATAAGCACAAATTTCATCACACATAATCATAATTTTCACAAATCAAACAAAATAATTATGGTCCATAAGCTAAAATCATGACTATAAGTGATTATATGAACAAACCTATCCCATTTACCCCAAATCTTCAAAAGCTAAGTAAATCTTCGCTCTACTCCTTGACTCCTAGCTTTCTCTTCACTTTCCTTCAAATGAGTCTTCCTCTTTCTCTTATATTCTTCACTTCTCTCTCAAATCTCTATATCCTCTCTGTTTGTGAGAATGTGTGAATGAATGACAAAACCATAATTTTCTCCCATGAGCTATCTATTTATACCTCAATAATGAGTTAGGGTAACTATATTCATAATAGGCCTCAAAACTCTTACCACTTAATTCTAAGAGAACTGCTCTTTACCCAACAAAAACTACTCGCTCCCAACTGAAATTTTGAAATTGACCCTGCGTGAGTTAACTCACGAAGCCCATATATGCAAAGAAAGGAAAAAAAAATCTACGGGAGTTAAGTACCGCTAAGCACATACATGTTTTTGCTCATTTACTTTTACTCTTCTTCTTCCCCTTTCACCTCTGGAACTTAATCAAAGCCAAATTTAACATCCTCTTTGAAAAATTTGGTGAACTCTTCCTTCACCGTAACATTTTCTTGTCATTTTATTAATAAACATTAAATAAAAATAAAAATAAAATAGTGCTCTTCAAAATCATCCAATTTATGGGTTTAACATTCAAACCCAATCTAAAAATTGAGAAAATGCATAACTGTGTTAAGGGTGTTGCTATATGTCGTGGCTAAATTATTTGTGAATAGAAAGTTAGAAACATGAATCACAGGATTGTATAGTTTCTAATCCTGAAACACCGTGAAAATCAAGCACCGCATGGATTAAATAAGTCTGCAACATTATGACCCTATGCACTTTGATTTTGTTGCCTTTTGCCAGAACTATATGATTGCCTGTCACGTAGAGATTTACACTAACGTTAGTTAACTCATGTAGTGTGAGTTAACTTACACAGGGGTAATTTGGTCTTTTCAGTTGGGAGCGAGCAATTTCTGCCTTATGAACTCCAAAATGTGATAAAAGGTAACACACTTAACTCATTAAACGTCTCATCATTTTACCATCTCAAAATAATTACTAAAACTTAGTAAATATAACTATCCTCACTAAAAACACTAAAACTCTAATCATTCTAAAATTACTAATTTACCCTTTCTTGCCAAATGACCAAAATACCCTTAGTCTTAAAAATTGACTAAAATACCCTTCTAGGCTAAAAACCCACTAATCCCAAATCAAACACACAAACGAGCAAATAAACACATATAATAAATAAATAAAATAATCCTAACGAAAAACGGACTGTTACATTTAACCCGTCTTTTTTGACGGGATGAGTTGAGATTTTGAACCCACCATTAGTAGGATGTCCGCTCCACATAGCCCACTAAAACGGGTCGGTGACAGTGCGGGGTGAGTTTGGCCGTTGATTTGAAATTAAAAAACAAAACTCTCTCTTTCACTTCTTTTTATTTTAAGTCACAATAAATTTTTCAATATTTTCCTCCATATAGTCGAGAAAAATAATTCATTTAAAGTTATCACTTTTGTTTCATGATTTTATCCTCATGTTTTTAACTGTTAGTCAATTGTTAACTCATGAAGTTTTTGTTTAGGATGTCTTACTGATTTATTATTGATTTTTAGATGATATAAACTATATATTTTGAATGATAACTTTAATATTTCATTAGATCGATTTTAAATTTGTATAATTATACATTATTTTTGTGAAGTTTTCAAATAATAATTTTTTTAATAAATACATTGATGGATCAACCTGCCAACTACCGGTCCGCCATAAAATGGGAAGGGTTGAGATATACAATTCTACTTCTCTAGTTGACCTGCCCCCGCTCCGTCCCTTTTTTAGACGAGTTATTTACGAGACAAGGTAGGATAGGGTCGGTTGGCTTGTTTTGTCATCCCTAATTTTTCGTACCTATAAACATACTAACTTTTCATTTTAATTTTTCTAATATTTTAAGTGTTAAATATATTTTTGTTCCTTATAAATATACATTTTAGTTTCTCTAAAATATTTCTTTGACTTTTAGTCGCCAAAAAGATTTCGATTATCATTTTTTGTCCTTACTTTTATGTCAAATCTTGTGTAGCCTTCATATTTTTGAATAAATTTTTTGAGAAATGTTTAGAATATTATTAGAATCACTCCAAAAATATTAGATATTAGATTTCTTTTTCAAATAATAAATTAAATATAACTTTTTTGAAAGATATTAATTTTTTTTTGTTTTTTAAATTAAAATTTATATTTAATTCATGTTTTGTTTAAGAATTATAATTTTTCCAGAGAGATTCTTATAATATTCTAAACATTCATGTTTTGTTAAGAGTAGGGACCAAAGTCGGTGATTGAAAATATATGGGGACTAAAAGTCAAAGTATTTTTTTAAAAAGATTAAGATGAATAGTTGACATATTTATAGGGAACAAAAACATATTTAACCTATACTTTAATAAAAAATTATAGGGAGCAAAAACATATTTAACCTATACTTTAATAAAAAATAATTTCGTAGAAATGGATATTTTTAATTATAATTGATCATGTGTTCCTCCTCACCCAGACATAATATTTTCAAGAATGTCATGGATTGTGACCGTAATATAAAACAACATTTTGCATGAAACGAGTCTATGTATAATTTGGTTAATCCTAACTCAATCCTACCACCAAACTTTGATACTTTATACATCTATCGTATTAGTCCTCAACTTAATTAGCTGGGTCGACCCCAAATAAAACCGTTTAATTAGAGTAATATCATGACCCAATTTAAACACAGGTGCTGTGTTCGTCAACCACATAATATTTTCAAGAGGTCATAGATAGTGACCATAATACAAAGCAACATTTTACATGCACATAGTTACTGCCACGTTGATCCATTTTATGTGTCACCATATTAATTTCTTGACTTTGCTGAACACATTAGTAATTAGTTATCTGGCCCATCCTTTTTTTTTCCCAACATTTAATCCCTCACACACACACTCCCATACTACTATATAAACTCTATTAATAGCTTAGAAGTTTTCATTAATTTTTCAAGCTTCTTCTTCACAATGCCTTCTTCTACTCTTCAATGGCTTAGCCTAGTTGCCATTATTTGGCTCCAAGCCATAAGTGGAACAAACACAGATTTCCCTACTTACTCTTCCCAACTAAAACAAATTCTTTCCATTTCTCAAGTTCAGCTCAATAACCTTGCTTTTGCATCTGATGCTGGCAAGCTTTTTGGTTGGTTTTCTGGCCTAGCAGCTATTTACCTTCCCTTATGGCTTGTCCTCATCATCGGTTCCTTTCTCGGACTAATCGGTTATGGTGTACAATTTATATTCATAACCAACCAAGTTTCTTCCCTTTCTTACTGGCATGTTTTCTTACTAACTTTTCTTGCTGGAAACAGCATTTGTTGGATTAACACTGTCTGTTATGTGATTGCTATAAGAAACTTTTTATCTTATCGCCAAGTTGCGGTTGGATTATCAACTAGTTATCAAGGATTAAGTGCAAAACTTTATACCAATATTGTTGATTTTGTTTCTCCACACAATAAGGCTAAAAGTTTTCTTTTCTTAAACTCTCTTGTACCTGTTGTAGTAGGATTAATAGTAGCTCCTTTAGTAAGAGAAATTGAAGTGAAAAACCCTAAGCATTCTAGTGTTGGTTTTGCTTTGATGTTTGTTATTACAATTGGCACTGGAATATATGCTGTCATTAGTAGCTTGCAATTTTTCACTAATAAAGTATCATCACTTGGTGTCTTTATTGGCATTATAATATCCATTCTCTTACCTCTATTGCTTCCAATTTCTGTGAAGATCAAGGAACTATTGGATTCATGGCACAAAAAAAGAGAAAGGTTAAGAGTCTACAATTTTACCATAGAGGAGAATACAAATTATGAAGGAAGGACAGATAATGAGGTAAAAGATGGTAAAGACAGTTGTGAATTTCAAGTGGTTGGTGTTATGGAAGAAATTGGAGTGAAGTTAATGTTGAGAAGAATAAATTTCTGGTTATATTTCTTTGTGTATTTTTTTGGTGCAACAATTGGTTTAGTATTTCTTAACAATTTGGGACAAATAGCTGAATCCAGAGGTTGCCTTGCTACTTCATCTTTGGTGTCTTTGTCATCTTCTTTCGGATTCTTTGGCCGTCTCATTCCATCTCTTATAGACTATTTCAACAGGTAATTTGGTCATGTGGAACACTTTCTATGCCTTACCGGGAAAGTCTCGTTATATTCAGTTTTTGATCACTAACATGCTACCATAGTCGAGGATGTCAGTCATTCATAATGATACTTTTGCAATGCTAATTTTTGCAAAATAAAAATGCTTTAACCATATCGCTTAATTTTTATAATTTTAGAGAATTCACGCAAATGTGTTTGATGCAACATTAATTATGGTCGCGTTGTGGTGAACGAAACATCAAAACACCCCGTAATACCAACCAAAACCATTGTATTTATGCAAATAATAACAATGGAGATATTGGTTGGTCTACATTGATGAAATAAAACAAATTAACAAAAAAAATTATAGGTCATTCTTAGTACTATAACCATTATTTTAATTTCAGGGGAAAACGTACAATTTCAAGACCTGCCATTATGATGGCAGTGATGGCACCAACAGCATGTGCATTCTTCTTACTTCTCAACAAAACTGACCTTGCCCTATACATAAGCACAGCTGTGATTGGAGTCTCTACTGGAGTAATCACTTCCTCTGCTGTTTCCACAACAACTGAACTATTTGGCGCAAAGAATTTCTCTGTAAACCATAATATAGTTGTGGCAAATATTCCAATGGGATCCTTTTTATTTGGTTACTCAGCTGCACTTCTTTACCATAAGGAAGAATATGGACAAGGGAGTTGTATGGGCATGGAATGTTACGGTAAAACTTTTATTATTTGGGGTTCCTTCTGTTGCTTTGGAACTTTTTTGGCTTTGATTCTACATTTGAGGACTCGCAAGTTTTACTCTACAAAACACTAGGGTAACATTTTTGGTTAATTACTATATATCTTTTTAATGTCCATTGTGACGGATTTCAATAAATCATAGATACAAAGTTTTACACAATTTCTTCATATTAAGAGATAATAAAATAATGTGTACTTTGATATGATCCACAATAACCAACGGTAAATAATTGAGATTGATAGAGAAAAGATGAGAGTTTAAGCTTTCACCATGTCTTAACCATTTAATTGGACACGATTTGATTGCTAAATGACTCTTCGCATGAAGCTCTTATTGAGTTTAATAGAAGTAAATTACACTCACCTCTCCTTTGATAGTACAATCAATAATGATCATGTGTTGGAACATTCACCTTCCACATTTTAAACTCAATACTAGTGATTCAGAAAGCATTAAATACGCTACCACATATGATATGCATTTCAAGAGCCAATGAAAAGTTAACAACCCAAGACCCTAATCCAACTACATGTTTTTTTAGGCTTTAATATGTGTTTCGTCCCTGTAATTAGGGGTCATTTAAAAATTGGTCCCTGTAATCGTTAATTCTGGCAAATTACCCTTGCAAAGTTTAATCATTTAAAATTTTATCCTTCAACCGAGTTAATCACTGCCACGTCACTAATTTAATGAGGTGGCACTGTTAATTGATTAATACGTACGCGAAATGACCAAAATGCCCTTAGTAGTTCCAGTTAAACATGAAAGGACCAAAATACCCTCCTTCATCTTCATCCTCCCTTAGCAATTGTTCTAGATAATCGATGAACACGACATTACCCTCTCCTATCTCTTAACACAGCACTACTATCGCTTTCATCCTTCTTTACTCATCATTACCCCTCCTTGATTTTTTGTTTGTTGAAAAACACAAGTCACACCACACCAATAACTTCCCTTTCCATTCTCTCAAACCACCGTCATTTTGGTACCATCGTCGGCGACACCACCATGACCGAGAAAGCGAAGCAGCAGCGCGGCAGTGGATTCGTGTTCGCGTTTCCGGTTCCACCATGTGTGTTTTTTGTTATTGTTTAGCTATTTTCATGGATCCGGGTCGAACTTCATAACAACGAATTTACGAGATCGTTGTTACTTTGACAATATACGAGATCTAAATGTTTGAATTCGATTTTTGTAATTTCTGGGTTTGTTACTATGAAATCTTCATCTTCATGGGCTGATTTGGCTGTATATTCTCTTAGAAAAAGTCCCCAATTATCAAGTTCACATTTTTCTTAAAACATAATCAAGACAGTCTAAGAAACTATTTGGGAACTGAAACCGTAGTGGATGTTTTGTTGTTGTTAAAGTGGTGTTATTCCTAAGATCTAGAAAGTGAAGAATTAAGAACCATAAATCCAATTATTGGAAGCATAATCAATATGGTTCATAAAGAGAGAGAGCAATGAATGAATGAATGAATGAATGAATGAAGGAGGAAGTGTTGGTAACGTGAAAAACGAAATGTGGTGATTTTTCTTATTTGTTTATGAATGTGGTGATTTTGCTTATTTGCAGTGGTGAATGTGGTGATTTTGCTTATTTGTTTGTGTGTTGTTGATTCTGGGTTCATGCTTGGTTTATGATTGTCTGGTATTTTGTTTATTCTGGATTCTGGGTTCATGATCTGGTGTTTGTTTGTGTGTTGTTCATGATCTGGATTCTGGGTTCATGATAGGCTCAGGGGTGTTTTCGTCTATTCAAGCCAAAATTTGTTGAGCCAGACTGTCACGTCAGCTAATTACTGACGTGGCAATGATTAACTCAGTTGAAGGACGAAATTTTAAGTGATTAAACTTTGCAAGGGTAATTTTCCAGGATTAACGATTATAGGGACCAATTTTTAAATGACCCCTAATTGCAGGGACGAAACACATGTTAAAGCCTTTTTTTTAAACAACAAAATTTATTAAAACAACTAGATCCTTGTTCAAGACGAACAAAGACCGGCGAAACTGAGAATACAAACAAAAGATGTCGTATATAGGCGGAACACCCAAAAATAAACACCTTAAAAACACCTTGATGGCAACACCCACCACAATACACGTCACCCCCTAAAACAGATTCCTTCACGAAAACGACAACTGTAAAAACGAAATCCAACACCACTCGTCATCACTACTCACCCCCAAAGAAAAAACACCCTTGAAAAACAACTCCCATTTGTGAACACTAAAGTTGAGCCACAACGAAACACTCCTATCCGAAAGATCATTCAGCTTCCACCACCTCTCGACCTCCGATCCACCGAAGAAACCATAAAAAGCCCAAAACCAAACTTGATCCAAATAACTGACTCCCGATCTCAAATCAAAAGTGATCGGCCCACCAATCTTTAGGACCAAAACAGAAGGGCACCCTTCACCCTCGGTACACTAGAGAAACACTGAGTCGAGCCAAACAAAGATTGCAACCAAACGTCGACTTCCGATCTCGAAGCAAAAGTAACCGGCCCACCGGCAACCAACACACAAAAAAGTATGACAACCGACATGATATGCGGTGGTGCAAACAACAAACAAATCAAAAGCAAAAGGCTCGCCTCAAAGGGACCCGCTTCCTCCAAACACCCTAAACACCCTAACATCCAAACTAGAGCTCGTGACGACGAGGAAGGACCCGAGTAACAGAGACCGCCTCCAAAAGAAATTACGCAAAACAAACACTCGCCTCCTCACCTAAACAACACCACACATCACCACCTCCACCACAACACCACCACACAAACAGAATACAAATAACGAACACTCAATGACATTGGGGCTCTGCTACCAAACAAGAAAAATCTGAAACACCACGGCCACCGACGCGAACAACCACAACCACCACGATCCTTACAACGACAAACGACCCGAAAGTTCGTTGAAGGAGGATTCATCATGAATGAAAGAGAATCTGCCACACCTGCAGTCGTCGAAAACGGATCACACCTATTGGTATCACACAAACCCCCTCCAATCCACACGTCCGTCACCACCACCAACCACCCCTTCAAACCTTCTTCAATCACCCAATAATTCAAACCGCACCCTCGCCACCACACAAAACAACACCTTTAATAATTCAACTCCTAACACCACCAATAACCACCACATGAAAATCCTCCAAAAAACTGACGAGCCACCGTGAGATTCGAATCTAAACTGAAACTAGATCCACCACCACAAAACCTTCCAATAGTACGCAACGAACAAACCCAGACGCTTCACACCACCACCATACCATAGCTCAACAAGCTAGGAAAGCTTATGCAGAACCGCACCATAAGCAAAAGACCAAGGCGAGCCCTGTTTATTTTGACACAACACAACAGACAGCAATGTTGCACAACCGCACAAGCAGCACCGAGCCACCTCCAGGCCAGCGGAACAACAACCACCTAAAACTGCTGAGAAACGATTGGAGAAACCACCATCAGCACCACACCACCACGAAAAAACCACCACAAATTGCCGCAAAGAAATATTGAACCGTTGCGCACCGATATAACTGAAACCAGGACCGGATCTGCTGACAGAAGGAGATTAGGAAACAAACAGCCGCCTGACAGAAACGTGGCCACCGGTGGTGCGGAGGCCGGTTAATCTCGTCGCACCACCACGCAAACAACAAAAACAGCAACCCCGCAACAGACAACACAAAACGGTGCTCGACACAATACCAAATCTGAGCATCCACACCAAGACCATAGAGAGACGGAAAAACAGTGGCATTGATGCAAGTGTCTCCGACGAAAGCAACGTCGTGAAACATGTGTCTACGACAAAAGCGCCGTCATGAAACACATGACTCTGGATCTAGAAGCAGTTGAAAGGTGCTGGGAAACAAAGAGACACTGACGAAAGTGTCGTCATGAGGACATCGATACAAGGTGATGCGAATGGTCGAACCACCATCGCACCACCCCCACCACGGTGAAACACGTTACTCCAGATCTGGAAGCAGTTGAAAGGTGCTGTGAAGCAAAGAGACACCGATGAAAGCGCCGCTGTGAGGACAGCAGCACAAGGTGATGCGGATGGTCGAACCACCGTCGCACCACCACCACCACTATCTACATCGTGAAAGACAAAGTTTTGGAATGGAGGGAGGCTGTCCGTTGGCTTCTTAGAGAGGTCGGAGAAATTTTCTTTTAGAGAGAGAAAGTTATCATTATATCCCAATGATATAATATCTTTTAGTCTGAAAACTTCTGAAAGATCCTAACTACATGTTCACAAGTCATTTGTGAGGCTGAAAGAATGCAGTGCTTAGTGATGATTTTCATAAACTCGTTATTCAGATTATGGTACTAGCAAAAAAAGTGAGAGATTTACTTTTCCCACTCAATGCCTTTCCTCACGCGTCCTTTTTTTATTTCAAAAATACCCCTCGTCCGGATTATATAATCCGAACACATCCGAACACCTTCCGGATTTGTTCGTGGATTGTGCCACTTCATCCACCCTGATGGATGATGATGTCAGGTATGAATAGATAAATTTGGATTATATAATTCAGAATTTGTAGAAAACTTCCGGATTATATAATTCGAAACGTGTAAATAACTCCGTTGAAAGTCAACAAAAGGGGTGGTGAACGATGGTTCCGGATTATATAATCCGAAAAGTGCAAAAACTGTTCGGATTATGTAATCCAGACTGCACCAGCACAGAGGCAGAAGCCATCTGTTTTGGCTAAGCCTCTGTTTTAGAGCAGATTTAGTAAATTTTGTTGGCCTTTAACCATATGCAAGCCAAAAAATCAAGTTATAACATCAAAATTAACAACACAATATAATTTTCAAACAATAATAAAACATAATTATCCAAATGTTACATAACATAATTATCCAAAATATTAAAACATTAAAATTAAATAAAATACGATCAACTCCTAATAACTACACTCGTACTACCGCCACCACCCATGCCACCACCTCTAGCACCTCTGCCACCCTCAGTAGTTCCCCACCAATGATAAACCTTCCCATCATGCACCTCTTTCAACACATCCTCCAAATGTTGCCATTCATCAGACCCTCGCGGCACCACACCACTGGACATCACAACATCGACATGGTCTTTGATGCGGCTCATCCTTTCGCTAAGCTGTAAGCACCCAACCTTTCCATCCTCCTAAATAGCTTGTGCATCAAGGACCTCACGCTTCGGTGTGCTTGACACCGGTACTGGCATGTCAGGAAGAACCATGTGTGGATGAGACACCTGGTAAAACCAATCGATGTATCCCTCTGTTGCCTCCACATCATGAACTGCTCGCTGCCCCAACTGCTCAGGTGTCAGCGCATAATCGAGTGCAACCGAAAGCGGTTTGAGATCTCCGTCAAATTAATAGCAGGAGGTGCACTCTGAACGGGATGTATCGGGTTGGTCTGAACCCTCCCAAACTGGCAAAGCACCCTCTCCGACAGATATCTCACCATGCGATCTCCGTATCTCAGCCATCCAGAGTAAAGGCTGACCCGCTCAAACGGACGTGCCTGACAGTGGTCTCCATATGGGGCCATGACAACGCCACTCAGATCCAGCCTATCGAGTATGTTTTTGTAGTTGTCTGTTGTGCCCAAACCAGACAGTGGCACAAAAAGCATCGCGCGTGGATCCCGATGCTCTCGATATCCTACCCAAAATTCTTGCTTCCCATACCTTGGATGTGCGGATACACCCAAGCCTGCACAAAAGACAACCGCATATAAATATACAAACCATAAACACTTACATTTAAAAAAATAAAACATAGTTTGAGTTGTTTATACCTGCAACAAAGTCAGCTATCATGCCACCTGACTGCAGTTCATACGTGCAGCATTGTTGAGCTCCCTATACAAGTGAGCTAGTGCCGCATCTCCCCATGAATAACCAGCAACAAGATCAAGGTCTCTAAAGTACCTCAGGTAGGCAACATCCACATCATTCTGGCTCTTGTAAGTGAAGAGTGTGATCCCCACCAAGTATAGCAAATATATGCGGACAACCTGGTCCCGCAACCTCTGAACCTCCTGAGTCACACCATACTCGGTCTCTAAATCCAACTGCTCCTTCATACGCTCCTTGAAAATCTTCTGCAAGTAGCCAAAACGGCAATGTACCCCTTTGGTCTTTTCTACCTCAATAAGAGCTTCACCCGGATCAGACCCCAAGTGCTCCTCCACCCATTCCACCGCCTCGTCCTGTGGGACAGAATCATGCCGTCAATGGGGATATGCAGCAAACATGCCACATCATCAAGTGTGACTGTCATCTCCCCAAACGGAAGGTGGAAGCTCGAAGTCTCTTCGTGCCACCTCTCTACAAAAGCACAAATGAGACTGTGCTCAATCAGGCTGTAGCTGGTATCCTAAAGCCAAGACAGACCGGTGCCCTGCAATCTATCACGCCACCACCGTGCAGCCATGATAGGGGTGGTCTCTTTATCATGCATCACTTTTATATTTTTTCTGTTGCTGATGCATTTTAAATTGCCACGCCACTGCAAATAATTAAAAACAATACCTAAAATTAGTTTACACTCAGGGCTTCACAAATAGATTTAATAGTGCATAATCAGGCAGTTTCAAAAATATCAGCATCATTTTCACACAGATTAATATTAATAAAGTAAGTTTAACATTAATAAATACCTCGCCATCAGCCGCCTTCATGGCCACATGCATATGGTACCTCCACAGCAGGTCAGTGTCGTGTGGGCCACTGGGATAGTCATCAAATGGCTCAGGGTCCACCACCTTCTTCTTCTTCTTTCGCCTTCGCTGTGGCTCCACATCTTCCATTTCCTTTTCCATAGCCTCAAGCTCCTCCACAAGCTCATGATCCTCCATTTGCTGCACGTCCACGTCATCTACCATATTCTCTTGCTCTGGCTGATGCTCCACATCATCACAGCGTCCTCTAGCACCCCGACGCCTTAGAGGAACAATACATTCCTCCTCCAACCGTTGGAGACGCTCTTTCCTACGGGAAGCAAGCCCTGCCTCCCTTACGCGCCGAGTATTAGAGGATGAACCTTCTGTAACATGCACACAACACAATCAGCACAAAACAATACAAAACAGATGGCTAAAACCAGTGCTGGGTGTTTCCGGAATTAATTTTCAAGATTGAATCAATCAAGTCCGAAAAACGAATTTCGGATTAGTTTAGTACAGAGGAAAAAAAAACATAACAAATTACTTGCATGCATACAGAAATCGAACTAACCTTCCATGTGTTGTTTATCAAGGATTGAAATGCAGTCTGTTTGAGCAAGATTTCACCGATTTTGGTTGGAATTCTGCAGTTCGGATTTTGGGATAAGAGGGATAGAGAGACTAAGTAAAAACTGAAACTATAAAAATAGGGGGTGAACGTCCTTTTATACTTCCAATTCGTCCGGAATATGTTATCCAGACCAAATGTTTGTTGTCCAGACTTTGTTTTCTAGAGGGCAATTTGGTAATTTTTGAAGGGCACGTGAGAAGGGCATAGGGTGGGAAAAGTAAAACTCAAAAAGTGATGGAGAAACCAAAACACACAAATATCATGGTGGCTTTAGAGAGGAGGGGGGATGAGGGCCATTAAAAAAAAGGAAGACAAAGCAAAAACATGTATGACATATCACAAGAACACGAACAAGAACAAGAAACCCATGTAAATTGAATTGTGTAAACACTGATTACGAATACGTTGAGACACACAAGCACTAAACCTGTGGAAAATTAGGCATCGTACGAAAACAAACAACAAGCACAAAACCGAAGGATGGACACGATACACAAAAGTCTCTCAACAAGTGCTAAACCCTAGACATAGTGAGAGAGGGTTGTATAAAGCCATATATCTCTTTATCATTGCAAAACCATGTCAAAATAGATTCATTGTCTAGAACCACACTTTTATTCTTGAAATCTTCTAAGTTCTAAGTATATTTACTTGCTTCCTTAACTTGTTATTGCTTTTAAAACTTTATCTTCATTGTTGTGAAAGGATGGACACTATACACCAAAATCTCTCACCAAACGGTAAATCCCAGACATGGTGAGAGCGAGTTGTATAAAGAAATATACCTCTCTATATCATTGCAAAACCATGTCATACCAGATTCATTGTCTAAAACTATTCTTGAAATTTTCTAAGTATTTTTACCTGCTTTCTTAAATTGTTATTGCTTTTAAAGTCGCTTTCAACTTTTTGTTTTGTAACATTGAAACCGTGCATTTTCGTTTCAAATATAGGTACTAAAGCTGAGATATTTTTTAACATTAAAATCTTATTAGATTTTTTTTTAGCAAAACATCTTATTAGTTTATACATAATATTTTATGCCATTGCAAAGGATATATTATTATTTTTTGCATGTAATAATTGAGACTTCTATATGCATCCAACAAACCTTTAATATATCATAAAATGTACGTAGATGTCATACGGCCGCAGGTGTAAGAATATATCAGGTTTAGTATAAAAAGTATTGAAGTATTGAATTCTCAGAGATCAATTTAACAATTATCGCTTGTTGTTCCAATTTTTAGGTAAGGTGAGTCCAAATTAATTTGGTTTCGTGTTAAATAAATATTGATTTTAATTAAATATATGACGGATAGAGATAAAAATGATGGTTTCCGTCTAGGCATGACAATGGGGCGGGGTGGAGACGGGTTTTGTCATCCCCGTCCCCATCCCCTAATCCCATATACTTACCCGTTACCCAACCCATACTCAAAAGGGATAAGAAATTGAATCTCATCCCCATCCCCAATGGGTTCGGGTATTCCCGCCCCATCCCGTCCCCGCAGTGAATAAACTTTTTTGATAAAAAAAAAGTTTTTTTGAGCTTCAATGGCAATATTGTAGTGCATTATCCAACAAATTGCGTTCATTTTAACATTTACTTACCGAATAATTCGGTTGCTCCTTTAACTATCAATGAAAGTTCTTTATATCATTACAATTATCAAATCAAATAACATGGCATGTCATTATCAACCTCTTCAACAAAAACAAAAATATGACCTTTCTACATTTGGGTAGGGTTTGGGTTTGGGTAGGGTTTGGGTATGGGTTCGGGATGGGTACATATATCCCCGTTACCCGTCCCATACCCGTATATGGAAATCGGGGAAAACCCAAACTCATACCCAAACCCAGTCAAATCGGGGTTGGTTTGGGAGGGTACCCATGGGCACGAGTTTTGTTGCCATGCCTATTTTCGTCGACCTTCGTCACTCACGTAACTTTGCGTTAATTTAATTTATACGAGAAAAATAAGACTTTCATAGAAAAATATTAAATAAGAGACTTTGTTTGCTTTCGCAATATGTTGTCAGAATTTTTACGCGCATAACTCCCTACTTTCGTGGGGTATAGTTACAAGCTTAAAAATTCTCTTTTCTTAATTCAATGTGTTCTTAATTAAAAGAAAAGAAATGCTTTCACTTTAACCTTTTCATTTAAAAATCCGAATTTTCCAAGTTGGATATCGTTTTCGTAGTAGTCTCTTTCAACGCGTAAACTATATATCTTAGTCTCTACTTTCGTAGTAGACTTTTTAAATTGCAAAACAAAATTTCCAAAACAGATGCTTTTTATTCTCACTACAGTTAAGAATGGCGCGCAGTTACATAAGGTCCGTCGTACGATGGTCCTTATGCACTAAAATTACTTAGGCATAATTCATATTAGAAAGAAAATAAAAAGAGACCGTACCTATATATAGATGGAACCCTGAATCAGAGAAGAGCAACTGCAGCAATATATTTGCACACCAATTTGAATAGGTTGGCACGGCGCAGTTTTTAATTCCAATAAATGGAAATTCAATGAAAACCACGCAACAATGTGGAAAATATATATGTAAGGTACCAACAAGCTATGTTGCAAAGGAAGTAACAGGCAGGAGGTACACAGCAATTAAATACGGCAATGGGGATTAAAATTGAGAGAGGCAGCCTCAAGTAATTGGAATTGAATGTATAGATGTACCCGCAACCGGAAAAATAAGAATTGGTATTGGCAATATAACGGCAAAAGGTATACGGTCGCACAAGGTTTCAAAAGAAATAATGATAAAATAAAACTGAAACTGAAAAATTAGGGTTGAAACTGAGTGTTGTGCTGTGACATTGTTGAGCAGACAAATGAAAATTGCTTTTTTTACTTCAATAACTTCCTAATAACACGTAGAAGTTATGAATTTACCCTCAGCGGTAGTTAACCGCTGCGAAATTGGAATAAATCAACCCAGAAACTTCATTTTCTGGTTACAGGGTTCAAAACAACACAAACACAATTTCACCCCCAACTTCACCCAACTTTAATTGCACGAATTTGAGCCCAATTTCTTCAAGTAATTCACAAGTAAGTCATTTTCTTCCTATTTACATGCAATGTAGGTTGTTTAGGGCTTTACTTTTCATAATTTTAGCAAAATGTTAGTGTTTAGGTTAGGTTTAAAGATTACAAATTATGTGTGAATTTGATGTTGTAATGGATTGTTTATGCTGGAATTGTTGTTTAGAGTAAGTATAGGTATAATGTAGTTGTTTAGATGTTGAATTAACACTAAATGTGCTAGTAATTTGGAATTAATGCACGTGTTTGATGAAATGCCTAAGTGAGATATTCTTGCTTTTTTGTGTTATTTTTTTGCAAATTGGTTAAATTTTATAATGTATATATGAGCGTTATTTAAATGCAATTCCTATTTCGTTTCATCTCCACTTATAGTAATATATGTAAATATGTAAATCTTAATCTTAGACTCCATTTAAAAAAGTTAGTAATATATATAGACTTCAATTAGTATATGTAAATATGTTCCATGCCTTAGGTTGTTTTACCGTTAAAGTATATAGTTTTGAGGAAATGCCTAAATACATTGTCCATTTATTTTTTTATTTTTTTTGTTTTTGCACAGATATGGTTGGGGAGGAGGACCAGCAACAGGGTATTAGAAAGGGTAGGATACGCAAAGGTAAAATAGCTATGACAAATAGCCATCAGAAGGAGCGGTAGGAGGAAAACCTGTATGTTCCAAAGCCTCGGAGACATAGGGACTTAAGGATAGGTGGAGAGGTCTCACAGTCGCAGGTGGATCACTCGCACGTGGTTGATCTGATACCTACACAGGAATATGAAGAGGGATTTGACGGAGGAATGGGATATGATCGGATGGAGGAGGACGATATGTTTTATCAGCTAGAGGAGGAGGCATCTCAGTTTTATCAGCCAGAGGAGGTGGCAGAGGCGAGGATGATGAGGCAGAGGATGACAACGGTCATGTGCTTGATCCTGAGCCTGGGCAACATGGTGGCCGTGATGAGGTGGCAGATGGCGTGCCTATTGTAGGGCAAATTAGAGTGCAAATTTATCAAACATTTCATAAAACACTTGAAGTGCAAATTATACATAAACCCTAAAAAACCCAAAAAAACCTAAAAAAAATTAAAAATATACAAAACAAATATAAATTTAAGCAACACAACTCCATTATAACAAGTATTCATAATACTTGTTAATAGCATTTCAGATTTACAACATAACTCTATTAAAAAAAAATCAAAATTTAAAAATAAAACTACAACCAAAATTATAAACATATATACCAACTAAAAAGTATGATAATAGATTACTTACTTGTGATTTAGTTGCAAAATATTTGGATGATTTAGTAGAGTTTTTTTAGAGAGAGAGTGTGATAATTTAGATTTTTAGAGAGATAGTGTGATGAGAGAATGGCTTGAAGGTTGCTTCTGACTTGGATATTTTAACATACGCAGCGGTAGTTAATTGCTACAGGATTTGCCAACGGTGGTTAACTACCACTGGGGGTAAATTCGTAACTTCCATGTGTTATGAGGAAGTTATTGAAGCTAAGAAAGCAATTTTCCAGATAAATTGCCAAAGGTTGTTGGGCTTGTGACGCCCGTCATGATTTCTTTCTTTTCTTCCTTTTTTTTTATCACTTTTGATTTTTAGACCCTGAAACACATCAAAATACCAGCATATACCATGAAAACACGACAAATGACCCTAAAACAAGTGAAAATTAAATTACTCAGTCATTGTATTTTTGAGTGTTATCAAACTACCCCATACTTTAATCATTGCTTGTCCTCAAGCAAAAGAATATCAGCAACGCAATTTAGTAGAGACAAAATCAACCAAAAATTTATTGCATTTTTATTTTTCAAGGTTTTGTTCTCAAGGTACACTTATCAC
>Ga0228710_1006667_pt1 | contig 17386 bp, 8 predicted proteins | sample MedpolnodulmetaG_FD_177995 | JGI IMG/M metagenome (GOLD analysis project Ga0228710, IMG submission 177995) | Root nodule microbial communities from Medicago polymorpha collected in Santa Monica, California, United States - pink nodules | ecosystem: Host-associated > Plants > Roots > Nodule... | reverse complement strand
TTCAATATGTTTTTTTTTCCATTTAATTTTTTTTAACCATTCCATTTAATTTTATTACATTTTTTTCAAAAGAATTTTATTATCTTTTTATCACTTATATATTTAATTTAAATATCGTTTAATCATCACAACCTCACAACTTTTTTTATTCACGCTATCATTTAATGATACCAAATATTTTTACTTTCTTTCTTCAACCTTGCAAATATACACACACACACATGACATTAGCGTTTAGAGTAATACTTTTTGTGTGTCTGTTTTTTTTGTTACGCTAATGCGTATAATTTGTTTTTTGGCGTTGCATAATGCGTATGATTATTTTTATAAAATTTTGATTTTAATTAAAAGTAAAATTGTAGATGTCTAAAAAAAATATATATATATATAAAAATAATATATATATTATATATATATATATATATATATATATATATATATATATATATTCCACCTTTATATTGTAACAAACTATGCATATCTTTTTCTTATTCAAAAAAACTAAACATTGCTAAATAGAAAAGGTATTATTTTCTATTTTGTCAGCATCAGATGATAGGATTTTGTATAAGTTTGATAATGACTTGAAAGATGTCATTCCTTATGTAGTGGTAATATAGTTGATGTAACACTATGGGAAAAATACTTCGTAGCTTTATCATTTACCATCTATTTACCTTGAGTTCTTTGCTTCCATTTTGTAGTCAATAGCAACCCAAATATATGTAACAATTGGTCAGGTTCGAGGCTGTTCATCAACCTACATCATCCGGTTGTTGAGAAGTTTAAGACTTAGTAAGTTTGCATTATGATTTCACAATACAGTGTTAGAGTAACTTATTATTTCACAATCCGTTTTGATTGTTTTTTGACCATGTTTCTTGAATTGTTGTCGTGACCTTAACACTTCTCAAGCTCAGAGTCAAAGCTTCAGTCAGAACTTAAGTCAGAGTTCGACATCTTCTCAACGTACTTCGTACAACGATTTTTCCAATCTGTCTCAGGTTGGCCAATTGCTGAATTTATAAACTTAATTAATGTCTACTTTTTTTATGCACAAACATGCTTTGAGTTTTTTTACGCACAAACTAAAAATACATATTGCATTATTCTTTATTTCATGTGCATAATTTGTGTTAGGATACATACTACATCACTATTTGGAAAACAACTAAATTCAATCCTAACCAGTTTGGATTGTATTATGAGAGTTGCACCAAATGTTCAAAGACAACAATGTCAACTGATGCTAGCTATAGATGCACATGCAGGAGTGATGCTTAATTTTCATTTGTTTCAACAATGTTAATTGATCAACGGGGTACATATAATGTACATGCATGCATTTATCTAAACTTTATAGGAAGATAAATTAGAAGTCATGGTACATTTTCTTTAGCTTAAAATCAGTTATGCTACCTTTATTTTATAAATTATATGTAACTATATTCGCATACATCTTATCCATGTTAATATGCATTAGACTAATATTGCAGTTATTTTCCTGTTTAGCATTTCCCAAACGAGGTGTCAAGAACAATTCTGAAAGGAAAGCGCAAAACAATCACTCTCATTGATGACCAGACACAGAGAAAGTATAAGTGTCGCCTCATTACCATCGATAGAGCAAGCTATGAAAAATACTTGGGTGGGCAGTGGTTCAATTTCTGCATAGAACGTGTGATGGAAGAAGATCGTAAGCTCATCTTTGATCTCGAAAAGTCACCGAAGAACTTGCACGTTCGAGTTGTTCCAAAGTAGATCTTTGCTGCTGAACTATTTGAACTTCTACTATTTTGACGTATCGCTTTGGACTGTAATCTTTGGGATGCCATTTGTTCTTTTCATTTTGTCTGATGTAAATATTGGCAAAAATCCCTTTTTCGTTAGTCTATGACACTTGCCGTCTATTTTATAAACCTAACTATTATATGTAACGTTAATCTGCACATTGTTGGTTCCTTCATTGGTTCCAATTAGTATCATGTTAGTTATAATGTTGTTTTCCTAATCTCTTGAACAAAATAAAACATGCTCTTTTCCTACAACAAATCTTTATAATGCTTTGGTAAATGTTTTAGAAATGCACATATATATCTAACATCTAATTAACACTGCAATTTTTTTGTACCTAGCACTTCCCAAATGAGATATCAAGGACATTTCTAAAAGGAACACGGAAAACAATCACACTCATCGACAAACAAGCTCAAAAAAGGTATAAGTGTCGTTTGATAATGACAAAGAGAGCAAGTTACAAAAAATACTTAGGCGGTCAATGGTTCAAATTTTGCCGAGAACATATGTTAGAGGTAGGTGATAAGTTAATTTTTGATCTAGAGAAGCCACCTAAAAATATGCACGTTCAAGTCGTTCCCAAATAAAGATTTGGTGTTCATGATCCGCACTTTCAACAGATCACCTTAACTCTAATCCTAGACTAGATTATCTTCACTCACCGATGCTACTTCTTTGCTTGATTTCATTTGATGTAAATATGGGTATCAATCCTTTTTTTTTTGTAACTCTATAACAACAACACTCTTTTTTTTATAATTTTGGATAATATGTAATCATAATTCGCACATCATTGGTTCCTTTATTGGTTCCAATTGTTTTCATCGTAAATATTATGTCAATTCCTAATCTCATATACTGATTATATGCTCTCTTAATCAGCTCATACATATTTTATGATGAATCACAATGTTCCGTCGTTTTAACATCTCTTCTTTCGAAGAATTTTTTTATCGAATACGTTATTGAACCCGTGCGAAGCATAGGTTTGTAACTAGTAATTTTTTTTCGAAGAATTTTTTTATCGAATACGTTATTGAACCCGTGCGAAGCACGGGTTTGTAACTTGTAATTTAAAAAAATAAGTGGAGCGTAAAACAAGATTGAATATATGGGGCCTTTTTTATTAAAATATGAGGCCTTTTGTACTTGTAAAATCTAATGAAAAATAATTTTTTGTTAGGGAACCTAATGCGAGGGTTTTGGTGGCCTTACCCTTATGTCGGCCCTACACTGTGATATTTGATTTATTTTTCAAAAAGGTATAACAACTTTGTTAAAGCATGTTATATAGTATGGAACTTCTTTACAGAGACTATTTTTTAATGGGTTTTTGGCTCTTGCATTTTTGGGTTGAGTAAATAATACTCAATTTGAAGATTTTGATCATGGAAAACAAAGAAACAATTCTGTTTAACTTTTATTTCTTTCCTCATGCCAACATCATTTTCAAGGGTTAAATTCTGGTAATTAATTCTGTTTTAATTTTGTGCCTTCTCCTCCATATCCTGATTGTAATGGAATCGACCATCATAAACATCTAGTAAGAAAAACTCCAAAAACTCTAACCCAAGCACCATATCCAATGTTAACAATCCTCAAAGGATGACCATTAGCCTGTACAAACCCATTTTAGTCTGCATTACTAACCACACCAGAATACTACCCATCAAGCTCCAAAAACCAATTGACTAGGTTTGTGCCTAGTCCTCCATGTCGTGAATTGTAACAATCCTCAAAGGATCACCATTAGCCTCTAAACCAAGAAGGTTACTAAAATCATCAAACTTTTCCTCTAAACCATTGCTGATATTAACTAACCCATTTTATAATAATGTTTGCTTCTATTTTCGATTATAAATTGATGAAATGATAAATAGAAAAAGCATCTGGTAAGTAACAAATGCAATTTCCAGGCAGCAATACTAACTAACAAAAATCCCTTTTAAGCGTGATACAATTTAAGTGGTCGTACTTTAGTGTTGGAGATTTAGGAGTGTTCAAATATCATTGTTGTTTTTATAACCATTTAACATCCACAATACTATTGAAGTCACTTTAAAATATGGAAACTTTTTGTAAAAGTTAAAAGAAAATTTGTGATTGACTTGGTGTGAGTATGCATACATACGTCACCAAGACACGTTTTTGTACAAGTTACACGAAAATTTATAATGTTGTATTTAAGGTGTATGTTTGGATTGATAATGAACTTGACAAATCACCATAGTGTAAAATCTACATTTTAAAATTTTAAACAAAATCAAGGCACACATGCATTGAGAAGTGTCAGGACACTCTAAAAGAATATGAATACTATCTTCATAATTACTTTCAGTAAGCATGCAATCAACGGGACAATGCATGCTTCTACTACTTAGTCGAGCTCTAATGGGAAAGCCCCCTCTACAAACACGCCATACAAGATTCTTGATCTTAGGGGGGACTTTAAGTTTCCAAATCATCTGCCAACGACTCGGTAAATGTAAATGCGAATTATCTTCTATCTCACCAACTGAAAGTCTATATACACTACGCACTGAATATATACATTTTTTTTCTTCCAGCTTTCCAAATCAATTTATCTTTATAAACCAACGGATGAAACGGTGTATTTAAAATCAATTGAGTTGTGTTTGGATGAAATAGATTATATATTAAAGGAATCAAAGTTTTAACCCTGGATTCTTTGGTATTCCCCACTTATTCACAAGAGTAAATATTCCAGAAAAATGCGGTCATAGATTGATCTACTAACCATATTCAAAATAAATACTCATAATTAATTTAATGAAAAATATGCTTCCTCTATTACTTTTTAAGTGTTTATATTAAAGAAATTTCTTGGGAAATGCTAACAAATTGAGAAGCCTAAAGAAATTTTGTGTTGAGATTGATGCATTCAATACATTTTAACTTAAAAAAGTAATTTTTTTCTACATTAAACTTACCGATTATCTCTAATTTAGAATCCTTAACAAACTTACCGATTATCTCTATTTTAGAATCCTTAACAAGTACTCCATCCGTTTCACAATACTTGTCACTTTTGGAAGAAAAAAATTGTTTCACATTACTTGTCACTTTCAAGTTTCAATGCAACATTAATTATTGGTCTGTCAATTATACCCTTACCTATTTATTGTAGAGAGATAAATAATAGAATGAAATAATAAATGACTAAGGTTATTATAGAAGAAACACACAAAATTTCATCAAAAATAACAAAATTTATTTGATTTCCTAATATGTGTAAATTCCTCAAAATGACAAGTATTGTGAAATCAAAGGAGTATGACATTTGTTAGCAAGACCCTTAATTATTAATGTATTTCTCTTACTTATGAATTAATTATATAAGCTATATTTTGCAAATTCAAAAATATGGCAATTTATTAGACCCTAATTTAAGTTAAATCAATTCAAATAAGTAAAATAAATAATATTAATTATAATTTTATCACCTTAAACAAAATAATTTATTTATAATTTTACTAATATTGAAGTTTTATTCCCTTAAATAAAAATAATTTATTTATAATTTTATTAATTTTGTTGGAATGTCTTTCAAAAAGTAAAAAAAAAAAAGAAGATAAATTCAACTTCATGAAAGTCCATCGCTACAGTATTAAGAGTTGGTGTATGACCCGTCAATAAATACTATTACATGATTTTAGACAGAATCATACAATATAATAAAGCAAAGTTAGTTCTTTGGCAAGTCTGTCATTTGTCATCTTTTGAGAGCCTTTGTCATTTTAAAAGTTTCTACTAATAGTAATATTTTCTTAATTATTTAATTTTTTAATTATTATACCAGACGTGTTTTCAAGTTTGAAAGTTGGACTATGCTGGCCTGTTTTCAATGTGTCGATTACGTTTTGTTTTCGTTTCCTCTCTCACATTCCTTCATTTTTATTTCTTGGCTTCAGACAGAACGTGTTGCATCAACCGTCATTCCTAGGTCGTTCCTGCTCTTTGTTTCGAGGGTGAGTCTATTCTTTCATTGCTTTCCAAGGCAGTCAGCCATCTTTTTCTCTTCCTTATAAAGTTATCTTGCACGGGTTAGATGAAATTTTCTCTATGTTAATTCCCTTTATTTGAGCTCTAATTTGTTTTTTGTGTTGTTGTTTGTAGACTTGGAAAAGTAAAGAAAGCAATACATTGGGTAATTTTTTGTTTGGTGTCATCACTCATGAAGCATTGAAATGTCCATTACATTGTATCAATGCATCTATAGTGGGTTATAATAGTTCTCCATTTAAAAGGTAAGGTTCAACTCTAGAGTTTTCTTCTGTTAAGATGTTTGCTTGCATATTTCTCCATATTGGTGTAACCGTACCTTTTATTTCCTTTTAGTTTAATATGTACACATTTATTCAACGCAGAGTATCTTCTGTTAGAAACCATGCTTAGGTAAAGGTGCATGACTCATGTGAAAATGATGGTGCATAAAAATAACAAGGAGAAACAATTCAGTTGGCCTTTTATCCCCCAAGTGAAAAATGGGGCTGGAGCTTGATCAAGATCCAAGAGTGTGGCATTGTATTAGTGATAAGGTTTTGAAAGTGAGAAGTAGTATTTGAGAGTTTGTATGTTTAAAATATGAAATTTATATTGTCTAGCTGCAGAATAAGAATAAACAAAGTTGTCCATGATGTTGTTTTTTTACTCTTAAATACACCTTATGAATTATCTATCTTATTATGGGGACCATCAATTTGTAAAAGTGTAGACATAATTTTTAACAATTAATTTTTGTTTTGATGTAAAGACACTTATTTGTTTTTTTTTTGGAGAGAAAAGACACTTATTTGTTATTTGATTTAAATTATTATTTTCATCGCATTCAAATTTATTATATGAGTTTTTATCATGTCGTTTGTTTATCACGGTGAATCCAATTAAAACTTTGTGCAATAGTTTTCATTTTTTAATTCAATTTAATGGTAGCAGTATCGTTTATACGTAAAATGAATATTCTCATGTTATGCATTGTTTTACTATTGTGGTAGGATTTGATTTGACTGTAGATTATTCAACCTTTTTTTCATTGTCTTTGTCAAATTTAGTTCGAAAATAGCATGAAAAATAAAATTCCTCTTATTTTCAAGTGTTGTTTTGAAATGTTAATAGTGTATTCCTGAAATCTTACGCCAAATTAAAAACATTGGGATATGAAGTATGAAATATTTTTTTGTTACTATTCAAAAGAATTTTTAGTATTTTTTTTTTGAAGAAGCTAAAATGAAATATATTACCAAAGGAAAGTGTACTTCCTAATACAAGGCGTACCAAGGAAGAAACACAAGGTCTGAACAATATTTACAAGGGAAAATGAAAAGATAAAGAAAAAGAAAGAAACTATTAACCTATGCCCAACATGGTGAACGGACTAAGCCACCAGCCATGTAAATTGAGGGGAAGAGTTACATACTTCGCCTTCAACCACATATAGGAGATGGACTTAATCCTATCAACCACCTGAAAAACGGGGCATTCTTTGCCTTTGAATAATCTATTGTTTCTTTCCTTCCATATTTCCCACACCGTTGCAAACCAAATAACTTGTAAAATTGAGCACCGCCTCCTCGCAAGACCACCACAAAAGCCGAACTGATGGAAATGATCAGACACATAAAATGGGTTGGCCACTGAGATGCCAAACCAACTATAAATTGAGTGCCAAACAGTACCAAAAAAATTACAATGAAGAAATAAATGATGAGACGTTTCGACAGTACCGCATCCTGCCACACACAACCTGGAATCAAAGTGAATCACACCTTGCCGGAGTAGATTGTCCTTTGTAGGCAATCTATCCCGAAACAAGCGCCAAGCAAACAACACCACCTTAAGAGGAACATCCTTATGCCAAATAGAAGAAGCATCGTCTGGTAGCTCTGCAGGCGGTTGAAGTGTAAGAAAATTATACAGACTACGAACACTGAAAGCCTTTGAGTCCTCCAATGACCAGAGCCATTTGTCCTCCCTAGTAACTTGCAATGAAACGTTACCAAGCAATAAAATGAGCTCCCCCACCATCTCCTCCTCCCAGACAAACAACCTCCGCCTCCACCTCCAAGCCTCGCCACCCTCCCCCCACCCTAACTGCGACATCTCGAACACCGACTCCTCTTTAAAAACTGACAAATTAAATAACCTACTAAACCTGACCCTAAAAGACACCCCGCCCCACCAAACATCCGACCAAAACAGAGTATTCCTCCCGTTCCCAACATAGCGACTGACATGATCACTGAAAGACAACTCCCTACCCAGACTGCTAACAACACGCCACCAATCAGAGGCCTCATGACCACCCCCTCTCAACCGCCCCTCCTCCACCCCATACCGCGCCGACAACACCCTAAACCACAAACTCTCCCTATCCTCCAACATCTGCCAACATCATTTCCATAATAAAGCTAAATTAAACTCCCTAATTCTCCTTACCCCCAAGCCACCAACCTCCTTACGCCTACAAACAGTATTCCAGTCCACCCAAGATATTTTCCTGTGGTCAACACTCCCCCCCAAAAAAAAGTAATTAAATAAAGATTCAATAGAGGAAATTATACATGTTGGAGCCTTGAAAGAAGAAAGAGCGTAAAGAGGCAGAGATGACATGACAGATTTCAGAAGAATTAAACGGCCGCCAAAAGATAGATGTTTAGAACTCCAACCCGCTAGTCTAGATCTTATACGGTTCAACAGAGGTTCCCAAAAGGACAAGCGACGAGAATTACCACCAATCGGCATACCCAGGTACACAAAAGGTATAGACCCCACCTTACAATTCAAAACCGAAGCTGCTTCAGCCAACCAAGATTGGGCGACATTCACCCCCACCAGACAACTCTTTGAAAAATTAACCTTTAAACCAGACAACAATTGAAAAAGGAGAAGAATAGCGCGCATAGCTCGAATATTGGCCCAAGATTTGTCACCTAAAATCAAAGTATCATCAGCAAATTGGAGATGTGACACAGTTGTCGACGCACTGTTCCCCACCTGAAAGCCCGCAAACAGGTTGTTCCGAGTCAAAGCAACCATCAAAACGTTGAAGCCCTCTGCTGCTAAAAGAAACAAGAAAGGCGAAAGAGGGTCTCCCTGCCTCAATCCCCTCCCTAGAGAGAACTCATCCGTTGATGACCCATTAACCAGGACCGAGGCTGTAGTTTTCTGTTTTATAACCAAAGTTGCTCTCTATTTTACTGATAGTTATCGATGTGGGACAATTGCCTTACCAATAAGGATATTAAGATCATCAAGCTTATCCATTAAATCTGCATTACTAACGACGCCACAATGCTACCCACCAAGCTTCACAAACCAACAATGAATACAAGGAAGAGTGCAATTGGCATAGATGGTGGTTAGAAGAAGCACCGATGAAAAAGAGGCCTTTCTGCTTAAACCACTTGCAACAACCTTTGAATTCAAACCTGTTTATCTCAGGAAAAAAACATAAATTAACTTCTTACGCCATATGATAGAAAAAACAAATTCAATAACATTAATCCTACAATAGAAGCCAACACAGTAGAAGAAAAGAAGGAACATCATTACAACCATGTAATGCTTGGATTTCAGAAGTTCTTGTAAAGTAAAACTTGTTACATTCTCTTATAGAAATTTATCTGTATTATTGATCTTTCACATATAAAACCAACTGTTATGAGATCATGATTACCGAGTCCCAAAACTGCATGAATTAAATCTTTCAAACTTATTTTTATTGTATGCTCAGTTTATATTTTAACACATATTTTAATCCCCACACCATTTCATTGTTGAGTTAGCCTAACCTATAAGCAAAAAAAAATTCCTCAACCAAACCAATATATAGTATGGTTCAATTTTGATATTTACTTTTGTTATGCTTCAGATGCCTATACTAAACACAACGTAACTAATCACATATTATTCATTGGAAGCTAGTCTTTTTATTTTTTATCTTTAAGTCATTTATTAAATACAAACAGTATAGAGAAATCCTACACTATCCATTAATTTATTTTTCTTCAATTCCAAGCACCAATTTATTAAATAAAACACACATATTGAATCATTCAGAAGAATGATATAGGAGTATATCATTAGCCTCGTTTGGACTGAGCTTATTTTGAGCTTATGAAAAATAGCTTATGCAAATAAATAAGTTTTTATTTTAATTTATAAGCTCTCACTAATGAAAATTATATCTTCATAAACTGTTTTTTCATAAACTACCTTAAAAACTTATAAATAATACATAAAAAATTATTTATTTACATAAGCTGTTTTATATAAGCTCTAAAATAAGCTAATCCAAACGGATTGCACTAAAACCGCAACCCATCAACATAGAGCTAATTCAATAATATTATAAAAATGATTAAATAGTTTAATTGAAGGGTAAAAATGAAGAAAAAAATCCAGCCCAAATAGATGTATCTCTTTTAGATATTGATATAGATTTAGGGTTTGTTTGGCAAGGCCAAAAAGGTAACTTATAGCTTACAGCGGATAGCTTATAAGTTCGTTTGACAAAAAAAACCATGTTTGAAAACGATTCATCGACGCTTTTTCCATGTTGTTTTGAACCAATGCTGCTTGAGCTATGACCATTCTTTTGGTATTGGAATCCTGAAGTTGTTCCAACGATCTCACCGCCTCTTCAAATATTTGGTCTATATTTTGGTAGGAACGAAATAAAAAAAGAAAATAAAATCACACCGTAATTTCCCAAGTTAGTCTAATAAAAAAAAACTAACAAATAAGAAAAAACAAATTTTAAAATGAAAGATATAATAATATAACATATTTATAGTTTAATTCTCTTAAATTTTCGTCTAACTAATTTATATTATAAATTAATTGAACGGAAGTTATAAAAGAATAAAACTAATCACATTTTGAAGCTGATTCTTCTCCCTGATGGATGTGAACAACGATTTCCATTGCCTTTTATTTTATAACAAAAGTTCCGCTGTACTCCACTTATAGCTATCGATGTGGGACAATTGGCTTAGTAATTGTTATGGAATCATATTCACCATTAAAACCAACTGTTATGAATTAAATCCTTTCAAACTTATTTTTATTGTATTCTCAGTTTATTTTAACTAAGTTGTTTGCAGTGCAGTTTAGTTCGGTTTTGAGGTTAAAAGTCATCTGAATCGCAAGATATAAAAGCGTGCGGTTTCGTTTGGTTCGGTTGACTTTTAAAATACAATTCAAACCAAACCAAACCAATGCGGTTTGGGTTGGTGCGGTTTTTACGAGACAATACAATTTTTTGTTTCCAACATTAAAATTAAGTTAAAAAGGTAAAAGACAACATATTTCCCGCAATGTTTCCGACAATGTTTTTAATTTCATTCCAGATTACATTTTCATCAAACAACATAAACCAAATTAAAATTGTGGACGAAAATTAAAATACTAAGATTTTATCATTTTCTTCAAGTAACTAACACATAAATACATTTTTGAAATAAAAAGTAAAGAAGAAACTTAACAATAGAAAAAATATGTCATTTCATAAAAGTTTTCATTGTGTTTCTATGAGTATTGGTCTAGGTGAGATTGATTTAATTAGTGTTTTTACTATTTTTTTTTGAAGAAGTAGTGTTTTTACTATGTTGCGGTTTGATTTGGTTCGGTTGGTAAAATGAAAACTGCAAACCAAACCAAACCACGCGGTTGTGTAAAAAAGTGATTCAAATACATCCAAACCAAATGCGGTTTTTTGCGGTTTCGGTTTGGGTTGGTTCGATTTGCAGTTTTTCTATTGGATTGGTTCGGTTTTCAACACTCATAATTTTAACACATATTTTAATTCCCACACCATTTCATTGTTGAATCTGCATAACCTATATGCAAAAAAAATTCATACAAATTTAACGTATAATATAGTTGAATGAAAGGCAGTGCGACATAATTAGAAGGGATCTCTAATTACCCCTCAGAATTTAACGTATGATTGAATGAAAAACAGTGCGAAGATCCTCAATTCTACTATTCCTTATAACAAGCGGGGTTTTCTAATTACCCCTCAGAATTTCTAAACAAAGTTTCCTCAACCAAACCAATACATAGTATGGTTCCATTTTGATATTTACTTTTGTTATGCTTCAGATGCCTATACTAAACATATATTATTCATTTGAAGCTAGTCTTTTAATTTTTCCTGTTTAAGTCATTTATTAAATACAAACAGTATAGAGAAAGCCTACACTATAAATTAATTTATTTTCTTCCATACCAAGCAACAAAATTTATTAAAAAAAAATACACATATTGAATCATTCAGAAGAATCAAAACCCAAATCCAAACGATCTCTAATTTAGCAAACATAGCGTTAGATACAAGCTGAACAAGTAATTAACAAAGTTAAAAATTGAAATGGAAAAAAATAGAATAAGAATGATATAGATTTAAATTATCAATTAAAAATTTAGTTAGATTCCACTAAAATATAAACAATTTACAACAATAGAAACAAAGTTGGACACAATTTTATTTATTTATTTTGACCTTATATTAAGAAGTATTGTATTTTAAATATAACATTTTTTCCTCCAATTTTACCCCATTTAATTATTAATTTTACCCCCACTTAATTATTAATGATTTTTATTTTTTTCATCATTTTTGCGCTAATTAAAATAATATCCTTTGAAATTAATCTCAAAAAGAAAACTATTTGTTTACAAAGGTAAAAGTAAGATATAATATACTAGCTTGTTTTGAAAGATTATACTAAATTAATAAATTATACATAATTAGTGTATTTTTTTAAAAAATTAGGCTTAAATATTACACACGTCCCTATAAATATACCTCGTTTGAATTTTGGTCATTGTAAAAAAATATTATTTTTTCGTCCTTGCAAATATTATTTTTTTAAAAAGTCCTTGGGCTCATTTAAAGTGCTAGGTGGCAGTTTAACACCGACATGACAGCTGCCGACTATACAACTTTTGCCACATGACGCTGACATGACACAATTACCATATTTTTAATATTTTTAAATCATTTTAAAAAATCAGAATATCTATTTTCGAAATTAAAATAAAAACCAAAAAATGATAGAAACAAAAACAATTCCAAAATCATCCTGAAATAAACATTTTTCTTAGTTTTTTTTTTTGTTCTGAAATAAACATTTTTTTTTCTTAATTTTGTTAACTTTGCATATTCTTCTTTTATCGGTGAACTAAAATTGTAAATCAATAAAATTGACCCATCCATTTTAGTACACACAAAGAAAAGAAAATTATACAAAATGAAAATTGATTGCGAAAATAAGTTTTTGGGAAAGAAATAGCCTTTTCTTTATTTTATAATCTAAGTTCCTTTCCATTCTATTCATTGTAATCGATGTGGGACATTTTGAATTTGTCATTACTCAATGTCCTGAATTGTTCATTGTAAGTATATCTTGCAACAAAATTTCCCTCAAAGGATCACTCTGCTGAATTCTTCGTTAAGATAAAATCATCAAACTACAGTGTATAGATCAAAAGCTCCAAAAACACTCCCCCAACTTCCAAGTACCAGAACACTTACCAAGAAGGTATTAAGACCATCAAGCTTCTCCTCTAAACCATTGAATCTGCATTACTAACTACACCACAATGCTACCCACCAAGCTCCATAAACCAATAATGAATACAAGAAAGAGTGCAATGCAATTTGGCATAGATGGTGGTTGGAGAATGGTTGTACTTTGAGTGTTTGAGATTTAAGAATGTTCAAATATCATTGTTGTTTCAAAAAACGACACATCCATAATACTATTCAAGTCACTTTAAGATATGGAAACTCTTTGTAAAAGTTAAAAGAAAATTTGTGATTGGCTTAGTGCAAGTACATATACATACGTTACAAAGACACATTTTTGTATAAATTACACCGAAATTTATGATGTTGCATTTACGGCGTATGTTTGGATTGACATAAAATTTGCTAGAGTCATGGTGCAAAATCATAGTAAGGCAAAAGCTACATTATAAATTTCAAACAAAAGCAGGGCACACATGCATTAAGAAGTGCTAATGAGTGATCCACTACTAATCCAAATATGCACTTAATTCACCATCCATACGTATGCATTTTCTCTAGTACTCAGTTTCATATTCACAAAATGATAGAGTTTGATGAGAAAGAAAAGTTGGAAGGGGAAAAGAAAAACTTCTGTCACTAACATTTTAGCATGAAAACCTGTACAGCAAGTCAACAACTAGACATGCCATTGGATGATATGGATGATGAATATAGGAGACACCCTATCTATGTATATATATTCTTTAAAATAATGTATAGTGTCTGAGGTATGTGTCATATGTCCAAAAATCTCTTCTTCTACTGATGGAGAGGAGAAGCAGCAGATGAACTCATATTAGAAGTACCTTCACCGCTTAAAGATTCATCGACGCTTTTACCATGTTGTTTGGAACCACTGCTGCCTGAGCTATGACCATTTGTTTTGTCATTGGATTCCTGAAGTTGTTCCAACGATCTCACCACCTCGTCAATGTTTGGTCTATATTTTTGTTCTGCCGACAGGCATCGAATTGCAACATGAGCTACTTTAATTGCTTCACGCGACGAGTATTGGCCTTCTATACGAGCATCCATGACTTGAGAAATTTTGCGTTTGTTCATGAGTAATGGCTTGGCCCATGCAACTAAATCATGCTCTCCAGACGGCCGGTTTTTATCCAATACACGTTTGCCTGACATAATTTCTAGGAGAACGACCCCAAAACTGTATACATCGCTCTTTTTGGTTAGGTGACCTTCACAAAAAAGAGAATGGAAAAAAAGGTTAGGAATGAAATTGTATTATTATTTTTTTCATTATGTTGTTGTAAGATGCAACAATCACTATTGACTTTAGACCTTACTATAGAGAGGAGTAGCAGCACATACTAGTTGGGGAGGGGAAGTGTAACTAATGTAGTGTATGCATGGTTCTACGGTGAAGAAACCCGCCGATTTTGAAGGAACTGATTTTGGTCAAAAAAAGTGAGTTGAATGTAAAATGTAGATAATTTAGGACCATAAGACAAACATAACTAGTTTGTGATCAAACTACATTTTAGGACTGAGGTGTCTGGCTATGAAACCACATTTTAGGACTGAGGTTTCTGTCATTGTAAAGTTGCTTATTGAACTTGAGTTAAAATGTAAACAGCATTTGAAGTCTAAATATAATAAAGTAAACTGCAATTTCCAAAAGAGGAAGCTGGTTGTACGTGAGAAGAATTAAATGTCAATTCGAACTGAGTAGAGACCAACTTTTTCCTAGTAGTTTCAGCATATTGAAATCGCTAGTGCAAATAATATATTGGTCATAAATTGTTCTGCACATATATCACTTCCAGTCTCTAATTTCTCATCCACTATCATATGATGAAATGTATTAATAGTAATGCAAAAATAATTTGCTGATACTGGCTTGAATAAAGATTGAGATACCTGTGGCTAAATACTCAGGAGCTGCATAGCCTGGTGTGCCCATTATCCTTGTAGAGACATGACTCTTACCACCTTCTGGTCCATCTTTTGCCATCCCAAAATCTGACAGTTTTGCATTATAGTTCTGTTTGTTAACAAAAGCGAATGTTACAACGCAAGTCTAATTAGTAATCACTCTAATTAGTAAGATCAACGTAATTCACTTACAGAATCAATCAAGATGTTAGAAGTTTTGAAGTCTCGATATATCACTTCGACTTCATCACTGTGAAGAAATGCAAGACCTTTGGCAGAATCAAGAGCTATCTTCATTCGAATTTTCCAAGAGAGGGGCTGAAAGTACGAAGCTCCTGATCCGTAAACATTAGGTAGAGATGAGATCTCGAGGGATTTAATATATTAACTAGCAAAGGAAAGAACTAATAAAACAAATGAAGGAGGAAAGTTAATAACATACTTCTAAACAAATGATTATCCAAACTTCCTTTGGTCACAAATTCATATATCAAAATCCGGTAGTCGTCCTCTAAGCAGTAACCTATCAGTTTCACTAGATTTGGATGATGCAGCTGTCCCAGATAATTGATTTCTGTCTATGAAATACAAGGTTAATGTTAGAGCAACAACCCTGGCTCCAACGAAAACATACTCGAAAAATGCAAACAAAGAATGCACAAGATTTGATCACGGAGTTTGTTCCATTGTGCCTACCTCTCAAACTGCATAGTGGCTGCAGTGGTTTTCTATTATTCAAGCTTAAAGTTACAGATTACAACTTGTGTAAATACTAAAAAACAGGTGTCCTAAACTAATTTGAAATTTTCATAACTTCAAAATGCAATTAAATTCTCAATTATTGAGCCTACATGACACTCACCAACCATTCACTATGTCCCTGATTGCTTTCTTGGTTAAGCCTCTTGACAGCAATAACAAAACCAGTACCTGGTTTAGTAGGAGATAGTGTGTGTTCATCGATCCAACCCTTAAATACACAACCAAATCCACCTTCGCCAATCATACTATCTGGACGAAAGTTCCTTGTTGCGGCTCTTACCTCATTGATAGTGAAACACTTCAAATAGTTGGATTGCAATATCTCACCCTCAGTCCTAGAGCTTAGAAGCACAGATGAAGAAGAGGCCTTTCTGTTTAAACCACTCAAAACATCCTCTTCTCTCCCAACAGCCTTTGAATTCAAACCTGTTTATCTCGGAACAAAAACACAAATTAACTTCTTAGGCCTTATTCTGGCAGTAGTTTTTCTAGGAATAATTTCAATAACATTAATTCTATAATTTAAGCCATACTGTTCTGATTCACGCTGACAATTTTTTTATGGAAAATAGAGGCCAACACAGTAGAAGAAAAGAAGGTACAATAACAATCTTGGTTAAAACCGAGATGTGATTAAGTTTAACAGCATGATGTCAATTGATCATGTCCTTACATATGTAGATTGCGTTAAAAAATTTGCACCCTCTGAACCAGGGTCCTAGTCCTAGATACGCCACTGTCTATGATCACCCCTTAATAATTTCTAAACAAACTTTCCTCACTCAAACCAATAGTATAGTTTCCATTTTGATTGTTACAATTCAGATCATCTACACTAAACACAACATAACTCATCACATAGTATTGTATTCATTAAATAATAAATATACATAAAGTATAGATAATCCTACAACTATTTTAATTTCCTTGATTATATTACAAGCAACATACTATATTATGAAAAAAAATCACATATTAGATCATTCAGAACTCAAATCCAAACAATCAGAATTGAGCTGAGATAACAAGTAAAAAAGTTGAAAATAATAAATAAATAAAATAAGAATATTACCATTATGTGTAGGACTCTCAGCTTTGACCTTTGCACTAAAGCAGCAACCCATCATCATAGAACAAAGAATTGTTAGATCCTTTCTTGTCTCTTGTTAATTTTCAGTTTCAGTGCAACCAGAAGAGTAACTAGTTACTAGAAGTAGAATTTTTCAATTTTTGATGAGGAAAATTTGCATAAGCAAGAGTTTGAAAGAGAAGAAAAACAAATACACACGTGTAAGAACAATATTTTTTCCACACATGAAAGGTTAGGTGCCACCCAAG
>Ga0228710_1006666_pt1 | contig 17386 bp, 11 predicted proteins | sample MedpolnodulmetaG_FD_177995 | JGI IMG/M metagenome (GOLD analysis project Ga0228710, IMG submission 177995) | Root nodule microbial communities from Medicago polymorpha collected in Santa Monica, California, United States - pink nodules | ecosystem: Host-associated > Plants > Roots > Nodule... | reverse complement strand
TGCCTAGTTACATGATATAAAATTAGTACAGATACAGAACAAAATTCATGTGATCTTGAGATACAAAAATATGTTAAAAGAATACAAATTGAAATAAGGACATACAGGTTATTCATGTGATCCTGAGGTATAAGCCGAACTATGTGCATTTCAGGAGACCAGTTTGCTGCAAGTCTGAGATTAATAAAAGGTGGTGAGTAAAAATGGAATATGGCAGGTCTGAGTATCACGTGTGTTAGTAAATCGAAGGAATTAAGAAGATATAAAATGTTAGATGATATGATTTGGCACAATAAGGAAGTCAAACTCCGAAAAATTCAATACAGAATCAGTCATTACAATGATATTGGAGGAAGCAATGTGTAAATTAAAGTGAAATTTTCTAATGTTCTCAATCAAGTTAATTCAAAAAGAAATTATAAAACTCAAAATTGTATCACTGAGTTATTTTGTTAATTTTTATTTTTTTTTTGGTCAAGTAGCCTGGTGGTTAGAGCTCACACAATTAAATTGTGGAGAAGTGGAGTGTCCGGGGTTCGAACCCCGGCCCCTGCATATAATATGCAATATCCCTACCAACTGAGCTAAGCTCACGGGGATGTTGGTACTGAATTTGAATTATATGAAATTATTCTACAAAGATACTGAGTGAGCATTAAATGCAAATGTCATTTAATAAAACAAATGATGTCATAATAATAAGTAATTCAGGTTTACTGTTTTAAATGAAGAGTGGGGCACTGCAGAATTATTCAGTGGCCTATTATAAAAAATGCTTTTATCAATTATTCAATTGCAGCCACTATTGGCATTCTTTATACTAGAGACCGTAGGCTGCAATGGCACGTTATCAATGGCGGATGGCGGTTTATGGCTGTCACCAACAATCCGCCATAAAAACGTGTCATTGCGGCCCATGGCAGTTGACACAAACTCAGCCGTACTGTAACGCCATGCAACACTGAACACTAGTAAATCATTTCTATGCAAGAAAAGACAAACCACTGAATTTGTATCACTTCCATTTGCAGGCAATACAGAATGCTCTTGCATAGAAAGCAAGGACTTTGTTGTGTCCAGAACAAATGACGGGCCAAGCATAAGGCTACGAGTAGATGTATCAATAAACTCAAATGGAAAATTAAGCAATGTGACACATTATTGACTTAATGTTTAACTGTTTAATTTTTGTTTTCTCGGAAAAACAAAGAGGTTTTATTTTGTAACCAAACAAAAATATGTTGTATTACACATAGAATCTCTTAAAGAACTAACCAATTTTTGCACGATAGGAAAATCACTATTTCAGGCTTAGCTTTAATGAAATGGACCTTCGGTAATAAATTGCTGAGATTGCTCTCTGTCCATTCATATGGGGGTTTGAAGTTTATTTACCTCATTGTGGTTACTTTGGGAAGATAATTTGTCCTGTTATAATTTCCTCTTCTCATATAAAATCAGTGTTGTCAATCGCGGATAACGGAAAATAATGGACTGTTAAAACACCGCTATGCAATAGTGCTATAGTGCCACTATAACCTCTATTCGACAATATTTTGTACTTAATAGTGTATCTCGGAACAATAGCAGTTTGTCCAAATCCAGCTACGCTATAGCACCAGTATAGCTTCTATTTAACAACATTGTATATATATATAAGCATAAATTAATTATCAATCAAAGTTAATCAATACTAAGAAAATTTTCCCGAGCAAACCATTTTAAGGAATTACTACTTAACTTATTATAAAATATCACAGTATAGATTCTTTGACTCTAAAGTGTGAAGACCAAAATCAACCCAACATCAAATACTAATTATAATAATTTTGCAGCAATAGTATTATAGACTTTAACGACAAAAGAATCTAGTCTTTTGAGAAGAGATAATACAATATCCGAAACTTACGTCTCAGAGGAAGAAGAACTCCTGTAAGCCTGCCACAGAAATTATACATCAGGATTACACGTCAAAAAAACAAGACAGTTTCCACAAAATTGTATAAATAACAAATATTAAGAATAAGACTGCAAAGGCCATATAGAGAAATGATGATAGGCTGGGTAAATGAAAATGCAAAACTAAAATAGTTTAAAACACGTAAAATTGTAATATATTTGATCAGGCAGTCGGGAACATACTTCGAGTTTGCTGATAAATATTGGCTGTCCTTGTCTAACTCCTAATAAGCTTCCCTGTATGAATTTCAAATTCAATTATTAAACATTTAGAACTGATGCATGCTAAAGAAATCCAAAAATTTGTTACTATAACATTCAAAAATGATTGAAAACTACCAAGATTACCTATTGGTGCTAAACAAAATGAATGGCGGATGGAAAAATTGTGAGGCTATTTATACAACAAAATAAATTCTAAGCTTTACTAACACAAAGTGAAATTCTTAAAGGACTTACAGACACAGTGGTGTAAAATGAGTGTGAGAGATAAAGTTGAATCTAGGTTTAAGAAAGAAATGCATACCTCCCAGACGCTTATATAATTCGATTGTGCAGAAGTTGTATGTTGTGATTGCATCTGCTGGTGTTGTTGCTGCATTTGTTGCTGCTGCAGACTGGATAATTGTGACTTAAATACGAACTTATCCTGCTTGCATTCAAGGTTTCAAGTAAATAAACAAAGGTCTAACCCATCAGACGTTTAAAATAGACACTAAAAAGTCAACAGCTATATGTTACCCCAGGAAAAAGCATCCCAATCAAGCGGCAGGCTATGTCAGAAACAGATAATAGCAAAGTCTGTGATGGCAATTGAATAACTGCACACTGAAATTAGATAATATGTTCATTACCACAACTTTAGTGCATAGACAAGTAACACAGGTGAAACCTTACTGTAACCACAGCAAGTACTCTACTATCACGATTCACGAGTTTATATTCTACCGGTCACGGGTTTTATTATTAATTCATAACCAACAGGAGTGATACTCACAGTATCCTGAATTCAAAAGTAAGACATTCTAACTAGGAAAGCAACCCTAAATGTAAGGCAAGGGGATTTAAACGAAAAGAAAACCAAAATTAGCAAGTCACAAATAACCTACCAGCTTTTTTTCCTGCAGCTGACCAAGAAAACCATGTGGGTTCATTGCCCGAAAAACTAGGAAATCTGCGTTTCCTACAGATTGTTGCCTAGTTACATGATATAAAATTAGTACAGATACAGAACAAAATTCATGTGATCTTGAGATACAAAAATATGTTAAAAGAATACAAATTGAAATAAGGACATACAGGTTATTCATGTGATCCTGAGATATAAGCCGAAGAACTATGTGCATTTCAGGAGGCCAGTTTGCTGCAAGTCTAAGATCAATAAAGGTAGTGTCATGTATGTTAGTGAAACGAATGATTTAAGAAGAGGATATAAAATGTTCGATCATATGATTTGGTCTGATAAGGAAGTCAAAATCAGAAAACTCCAATACAGACGAAGTCATTACAATGAAATTGGAGGAAGCAATGCCTAAATTAAGAGTGAAATTTTCCGTTGTTCTTAATCAAGTTAATTCAAAATGAAATTACGAAACTGAAAATTGTGGCACTGAGTTCTTTTATTAATTTTTATTGTGGATTGATGTTGGTACTTAAATTCGATTATATGAAATTATTCTTGGAAGGTGCTTAGTGAGCATTAAATGCAAAATCCGCCGTGATAAAACACCGTGGTGACATTGATAACCACTAAATCAATTCCAGGCAAAAACAACTTATTTTCCAACTGAATTAACTTTTCAAACAGACAGAATTGCAAATAACAACCACTGAATTATTATCACTTCCATTCACACGCAATAAAGAATGCACTTACATAGAATTCATAGAGAGTAGAGAGAATTCATAGAGAATTTCTTAACTAGCTTTTGATCTGAAAACTATTTATCATTGATTGAACAAATTCAGCTACACTCAAGCATTTACAATAACGTAAAGGATATTGCATATTATATGCAGGGGTCGGGGTTTGAACCCCGGAAACCCCACTTCTCCACATTTAATTGTGTGAGCTCTAGCCACTAGACTACTTGACCAAAAAAAAAAAACTATAAAGCCAATCTAGCCTCTATTCGACAAAATTTTGTATTAAATACTGTATCGCGGAACAATAACAGTTTGTCCAAATTCTGCTATGTTATAGCGCCGCTGTAGCTGCAATTTAATAACGCTGAATATAGTATTTATTTGTATATGAAAAAACTATCTAAGCATGAATTAATTTATGAAGCATAATTAACCAATACTAAGAAGAGAAAACCATTTTAAAGAAATACTACTATACTTATCTAAAAAAATATCACAGCATAAATTATGACTCTAAAGTTTGAAGACCAAAATCAACCCAACACCAAATTATAGTACTGATAAAAAATTTAGAGAAAAAGTATTATAAACTTCAGCTGCAATATAATCTCGTCTAGTAGTGTTATGAGAAGAGATAATAAAACTTCGGAAACTTACGTCTCGGAGGCAGAAGAACTCCTGTAACCCTGGCACAGAGAAATTACACATGAGTTTCCACAAAATTATATAAATAACAGTTATTAAGAATAACTGCAAATGTAGTAAGCTGGAAAAATGAAAATGCAAAACTGAAATAGATTAAAACACGTAATTCTTTCCGGCAGTTGAGAACATACTTTGAGGTTGGTGATAAAAATTGGCTCAGGCTCTTCTTGTCTACGTGCGTATAAGCTTCCCTGCATTCATTGGACGTGTGTTATATATGTGTGTGATTATTTCGATACAGTATTTTATGATTTAGAAAGAACATTTCAATGAGATATGAGAACATCTGCAATGTAACAGAGGTACTTAGAGAATCTAAAGAGCAAATAAATTAAAAATGACATATATTTTTAAGAGTCATGCTAACATTTGCCCTCGCGCACAGGTTAAGCATACCAAAAATGAAAATTATTACCAAAAAAGGAAACTTTTTTGATTTATTATGAATTAATTATATAATTTTCAAGCAATAATTATTATATAATTTCCCTTTTTTTAGTATCCTTAACAGTATCTCGGGCATCGGTTAGCATTGCTCTATTTTTAAAATGAGAATTGTTATTAATGCTCTCTTGTTGATTTTTACTTATAATAATAACCGAAAAGAGTACCATTTATGCTTTGACCGTGTAATTTGTGAGTACCAGGTGCGATAAAAGAGAAATGAATGATCCAGCGAAGATGGAAAAAATTGTGTACAAGAAAACAATAGAGTAAATTCTTAAGTGAGGAGTTATAGACAAGAAGGAAGTGAACATGGATACCTCCCAGATCGGTGATGATCGATGCCATCCATTCTCAGTCTTACCACCGATTTCATCCATGTTGACTCCGTTTTGCATCATTTGGGCCGGCCCCCTCAATACAACAAATTTACTTCTCAGTTCTCACCTTTCCACCCCTAACAAAACTTAAGAATTCACTTAAACGCATGTAATTATATCAGAACAGCATTGTTATTTGAATATCTATTTGTTTGACAACTAAATAAACAATCATGTTTCTACAAAGAAAAGTATGTATTGGCATAAAAATTAAAGTAATATAGAGATATAGTAAAAATATGATGTGAGAAGGAGAGAGAAAGTTGTTTATAAAATAGTTGTACAAATATCATTTCTTATATTAAAAAAGTCTTACTAACGAGTGTCTTAATGCACTCTTTAAATTCCAATTAAGAAATTATCTATTGAAAAAGTTTGATGTTTCAATTTATGATGCATTAAATACATAAGTTTTTATAAAAATTTACAATCTTTAAAAAGTGGTTTTAGGACACTCGTTAGCATTTTCCATATTTAAAAAAAAAAAAATTAAGCCTGAGAACTATTGGATAGGTCATTAACATTATAAATATTACAAAAGATCTTTGACACTATTAAAATCTTAAATTGTTCTCTATATTTAATATTAATTTAGTGCTCATGTTTTAATAATTTATTGTAAATTTGGTCCCTATATTTATTCGTTACTATCAATTTAATCTCTAGCATATTTTTGTAAGGACTAATACAAGTGAAGTTTGAAAGAGTCCGAGACTTTTTGAAATATTCATAAGATCGTTGATCTATTTGAGACCAACCTGACTTACTCTTAAAAATGGTGATTAATGAATTTAATGTGTCAATTTCTTATGTTTTTTGACAATGTGTCTATTTCTTATGTTCTTTTTTAACAATGTGTCTATTTTGATATTAACATACTCCCTCCGTTTTTTATCATTTAATGTTTTAACTATTGGCACAAGTTTTAAGGAGTAATTAAAGTATAAAATACCTCTATGTTTTGGATTAAAATATCCTTATTTATGATTAAATTCATATGTGATAAGTCAAAGGTCACAACTCTTTTAATAGTTTTATTGTGTGTTTTTTAACAAAGGTAAACTTGAGAAAAAATTATTAAATGTACTAAAACATCAAATATTTTAGAATATAATTGAAGTCATAAAACATCAAAAGAAGGAAGAAAAAAAAACAGAAGGGGTAACATTTGTATATTATGTAACTTTAACTTTTTTAATTTTAAGATAAATTGGTAATATCATAAGGGTATGTCATGAAAAAAATGCACTTAATAATGCATCTAGTAAATTGTATAGGAACTTTTTTAGTTTTTTTTCTTCTTCACATTATCGTTATTTATGTGTAAACATTACAATTTATACTACATATACATGAAAATGGTTGTCAAATTCCTCCTACGTCCTATAGGATCGCCACCGTTGAGATGATGCATTGGACTGAGACCCTAGATATTTACGTATGATGATTACCTAAAATGAACTTAGCCGTGTTGTGGGTAACCTGATAGTTGGATGTGCGTGTTTTTTTTTGCGTATGGTCTAAGGGAAAATAAACCTTACATCTAGATTTAGGTTTGCTTAGATTTTTTTTCACTAAAGACCAATGTTGTTTTAATTTTTGAAGATTACTTTTTTGACATTCATTGTGTCTTAGTAACACAAGTAAATGACCAAAAAACTCAACATCAGTTAACTGTCGGCGTGTTTTTTAGTTATAAGTCAGCGGTAGTTAACTGCCGATAGGGGTATTTTAGTCTTTTACTTATGTTTTTAGGAAGTATTGAAAGTCAGAAAAACAATTGTCTTAATTTTTTGGAATTTCATTTGGCACAGACACTCCTATCAATTCGGATAATGCTATTATAAAATAAGAGAAATGATATTTATAGAACCATTTTCTTCCACTATTCTTAGAGGTAATAATTGAACATTATGATATTGTTTTTAAGGCTAGTTAGGGACACTATGGATGAAGAAAAAAATCGACCAACATTAATTCTCTGCTTTTTTTCTTTTTTTTTACAACACATTAATTCTCTACTTGAATTTTTTTTCTCTAGTTGTTATTGAGACTAAAACTTAATATTTTATATTGCGAACGCTTCTGAACCGTAATCGCTACCAAAGAGTAACACTACCCAGACGTAACCGCCAATTTTCTGACCGCTTGTCGTCACCGGCCGTCGCTGGTAAGCTTCCTGATGTGAACGGTCTCTCTTTCCATCCTAACGGCCGCCGCCGTGACCAGTGGTTCCTCCGACCACCCATTTTCCTGGCTTGATTAGAAGTTAAATAAGCATATTGTCAGTAGTGTAAGTAACGATTTCCAGAATTTCATTCTTCTATACTGTGAATTTGATGATTTTCTCTCCTCTGTGAGATGTTTGTTGGTTGTCTCTCCTTTGTGAGATGTTGCTGGTTGTCTCTCCTTTGTGAGAAGTAGGATATTCAGAGATCAATTAAAAGGAATTTCATTTCTGTGTTGTTGGGTGATCTATTTTTTTGGTACGCTCTATTTGCTATTTCTTTAAAGGGTTTTAAGGTCTATCAACTAATTGTACATTTGGGTATTTGTGAGTAATGAGCTGCTTATCCTAGAATTGTCGAGGTTTGGGGAATTCATGTACAGTTAGAGCTTTGAAGAAGGTTTTAATTGATAAAGATCCAAGGTTTGTGTTTCTGTCAGAGACTAGAAGGAAGGATGTTGAAATGAACTCTTTTCGTAATTTCAATGGGTTTTCAGGGATTTTGTCGGTGAGTTGTAAAGGGGAAGATAGAAATAGAGTTGGCGGTCTCTCATTGTTGTGGAAGGAGGGGGTGGAGGTAGAGGTCATGTCTTTCTCTCTTCACCGCATCGACTTTCTAATTTCCTTATAGGAAGGAGAGGAGAAATGGAGATGCTCTGGAATTTATGGCTATCCGGAATCTCATGACAAACACAAGACTTGTGAGCTTATTGATCATCTTGCTACAACAAATAACACATCTAAGTGGCTTCTTTTTGGAGATTTTAATCTCATTCTTAGTCAAGATGAAAAGGAAGGTGGCAATTTTGGGAATTCTTCTATAATTTCTTTATTCTGAGATACTCTTATGAATCATGGTCTAGTGGATTTGGGGTATGAGGGAGACAAATTCACATGGCATAACAATCAGGATGGTAATGCAAATATTAAGGCTTAATTACACTTTTGGCCCCCTAAGTTTTCCAAAGTTGTGATTTTGGCCCCCTAAAAAAACAACTCTTTCCAAGCCCCCTGAGTTTACTTTTTGTTGTTATTTTAGCCCCTCATGCCAATTTTAGCCCCCTAAGTTTACTTTCCAAGCCCCCTAATTTCGAGTCAAAAAGTAAACTTAGGGGGTTAAAATTGGCATGACGAACTAAAATTGCAACAGAAAGTGAACTTAGGGGGCTTGGAAAGAGTTGTTTTTTTAGGGGGTCAAAATCACAACTTTGGGAAACTTAGAGGGCCAAAAGTGTAATTAAGCCAAATATTAAGGCAAGACTAGACAGAATGGTAGCTTCTTATGATTGGCGGTTCACTTATCCTACTGCCTCGGTCTCTCACTTGACAAGGTACTCTTCTGATCACATGCCTCTGTTGTTGAGACTGGCGCCCCGAAAACCAAAGATGAGAAGACAAAGAATAAAAGTACTACGTTTTAAAGATTGCTGGTTACGAGATAGACACATTATTGATGCAGTAAAGGAGGGTTGGAACAATGAAGAAAATAATATTCACAACAAAATTTTTAGTTGTGTAAAAGATCTCACTGGGTGGGGGAAGGATAAATTTGGAGATATCCCTAAACAAATTGTTAACACGAAGAAGCGACTTGATGAGCTTAATGGCCGGTCTAGGCAAGATGGGATTATTACCGAAATTAGGAGACAAGAGGTGATATTGGATGATTTGCTTGAAAGTGAAGAAATATGGTGGGCACAACGTTTAAGAGCTATGTGGCTGAAACATGGAGATAAAAATACAAGTTTTTTCCACCGAAAAGCATCTAAAAGGAAAGCTAGGAATTGGGTGGAGAGAACTATTGATGATCATGGGGAAGTTTTCACGGATGAAGAAGAAATTGCCCGTGTGCTAAATAATTTCTTTCATGAACTCTTTACTTCAAGTAATCCTGAGAGAATTGATGAAGCGGTTAATGTTGTCCAAAACCAGGTTGTCAAATGCTATGCGTGAGATTTTAGATGTTGAGTTCACAGTAGAAGAAGTGTTTTGTGCTGCGAAAAACCTCAAACCTCATTCAGCTCCTGGTCCGGATGCAATGCCAGCTTTCTTTTTCCAACAAATATGGAGTATCGTAGGGAAAGATGTTACTACATTTGTGCTTGGTGTTCTCAACAAAGGTGTTAGTCCAGGTATTATGAATCAAACTCATATTTGTCTCATTCCCAAGATAATGAAGCCTAGAAAAGCATGTGATTTCCAGCCTATTTCTTTGTCTAATGTAGTTTATAAGATGATTTCTAAAACCATTGCAAATAGATTGAAAATTATTCTCCCTGACATCATTGAGAAGTATCAAAGTGCCTTTGTTCATGGAAGGCTAATTACAGATAATGGATTATTAGCTTTCGAATCATTTCATTAGATGAAAAAGAAAAAGAATGGGAAGAAGGGTTATGTGGGACTAAAATTAGATATGGCTAAAGCATATGATCGCATAGAATGGAGTTTTCTAATTGATGTACTTGATTCCATGGGATTTTCGCAAAAATGGAAAAATCTAGTTTTAAACTGTATCTCTTCTGTTTCTTTCTCTGTGCTACTTAATGGTAGTCCTTGCCAGACTTTTTCCCCGCAGCATGGTTTACGTCAAGGGGACCCCTTATCACCTTATTTATTTATTTTATGTGCAAAGGTATTCTCAGGTCTCCACCAAAGCACAAGGGGAGAGCATGTTACATGATCTGAAAAATAGCGCGAGGAGCCCCAAGTATAAATTATCTACTCTTTGCAGATGATAGCCTTATTTTCTGTAGGGACACTTTTCAGAATGCTCAGACGATTAATAAGGTACTAAATCTTTACCAAACAGCTTTTGGTCAACTTATCAACTTAGATAAGTCTGAAATCTCCTTTAACCGAAATGTTCTTGAAGAGAAAAAAATCATGGTCCAAGGTTGGATGCAAATTAAGGTTGTGGAGTGTCATCGAAATACTTGGGTTTACCAGCTTTTGTGGGGCGGTCAAAACATCAAGTGTTCAATTTTGTCCAAGATCAGGTTTGGAAGAAGCTTAAGGGGTGGAAAGGAAATATTATGTCTTTTGCAGCAAGAGAGGTATTGATTAAAGCAGTGGTCCAAGCAATCCCTACATATGTAATGAGTTGTTTTAAACTTCCAGATGGGTTGTGTGAGCACATTGAAAGTATGATTAGTAGATTTTGGTGGGGTAGCAAGCATGGCGAAAGGAAAATACATTGGATTAGATGGGATGACCTATGTAAAAACAAGAAGGTTAGAGGAATGGGGTTCAAAACTTTCAAAGAGTTCAATCTTGTGATGTTATCTAAGCAAGGATGGCGTATATTGCATAATGAAGAACTATTGCTTTCCCAATGTTTGAAGGGTAGGTATTTTCCAAGAGGGGACTTTCTAAGAGCATCAGTGGGTTATAATCCCAATTACACTTGGAGGAGCATAATGCATGCAAAAGTAGATGGTGTATGGAGAGTAGGTGATGGAAGAAGTATCCGAGTATGGAAGGACAACTGGCTCCCTTCTCAATATGGTCACAAAATTTGGACTCCTAAACCTCTTGATTGTAATATAGAGCTTGTAGCTTATCTGTTTAATGAGGAGAATGTAATTTGTAGCTGATAAATGGTCTCTTTCTCCCTTTTGAAGCGCAACAAATTACACAAATTCCCGTTTCAAATAACCAGTTGAGGGATATCTTCACTTGGGGGCCCGACAAGAACAGTTTTTTCTCTGTTAAATTTGCATACAATTTTTAGAAAAAAAGAATTTAGGTAATTAATTCTAGCAGCTCTGTTGAATTGAGCGAAGAGCCGGTGTGGTCAAAGTTATGGAAAATTAAAACAATACCTCGCCATATTCAGTTGATGTGGAGAATTCTTCATGGGAAACTTCCAGTCAAGACAACTCTTTTTAAACGAGGTATTAATTGTCAACCTATTTGCAATTTTATGTGACCAATATTGTGAATCCATAGACCATCTTTTATTTCAATGTGAGTGGTCAAAGGTATTATGGTTTGCTTCCCCACTTGGAATAACAACTAAGTTTATGCCCGCACCTATTTCCTTTGTGGAATGGATTAAAAATATTATTAAGCAGGGTGATAATGAAACAAATAAGATGATTATGGCAATTTGTAATGAGATTTGGTTTGTTAGAAATAAAAGATGTTTTGAAGGAACTAATGTGCCAAATTCGGTTGTGAGCTTGAGACATGCAATGCTAGTGGTCCAACAGTACAATAATTCTAGTGAGATACTGATGCAAGTGCAAAATCAAGGTTGTCCCATACCTACATCAAATGTGCGATGGACTGTCCCTCCACCTGGCTGGTATAAACTCAACACCGATGCAGCTGGACAGAATGAGGATGGAACATGGGGACTGTTAGTGATTGTTAGGGACTCTGAGGGTGGTGTTGTTGTTGTTGTAGCATGTTGGAAAACACCGATTCTGCCAAATTCAGATATGGCTAAAGCTATGGCGATGAAAAAAAGGTGTGGAATTCGCAAAGGATATGTTATTTTTGAACGTGATTGTTGAATCTGATTCGCAAAATGTGATATCTGCTGTCACGGGTGCCCAATCACCTCTTTCATACATGGGTACCATTGTTGATGATTGTAGACTTTTAGCTTGTCATTTTCAAAATTTACAATTTACGCACATTAGGCGTGAAGCCAATCAAGCTGTCCATTATTTAGCAAAATACGCATCATCACATCATGAGGATGTATGGATTGAAGATGCTCCCAATTGTATTCATGTCGTCTTGGCTTTTGATTTATTGTCAGACACCTTATAATGAAATTATTTTCCTTGTCAAAAAAAAAAAAAAATCTCTACTTGAACTATAATTTGCGTGTCAATGTTTTAAAAATTAGAACAAGATCGAACCGACGAGACCTTCCAATTAATCATAGTTTAATCTGTTCAACTGATTGAACCACAGTTGAATCAGATGGTAAATAAAAATAATAATACATTAAAAGTATTGTTTAACCTCGCAATATATCTTTCTCATTTTGCCAAAATTACTTCTTTTACGAAATATCTGGTTGTAGGGATGACAATGGATATCCTTAAGAATTGTATGATATCAATTCCGATTAGTATAGACACGAATTGTATGATGCCAATACCCACCTCGTTTGATAAATATCATACTTGTGTCTGTCTCACATTTGGTATCCTCGTTTGATACCGGTGCATTTTAATCGTGAGGTCATCTACATAATCCTCTGAAGTTTTTTACATAAATGAGAGGATCTAAATCCAAAGGCAGTTTGGATGAAGAAACTAATCGACCAATGTTTATTTGAGAATTTCTATGGTTCAGTTTTTGTCCAGACTTTAAAAATAAAAAATAAATAAAAGCATCTAAAATATTTTTTTTATTGGGAAACTTTAAATGGATTAAAATAAAATAAACTATTCCTATTTTGTAGTGCTTAAAATTTCTTTAAAAAATATTTTTTTTGAATTATTGTGTATATTGTAACTAAATACATAATAAATTAGGTAGAAAATGTAAAAATTGACTAAAATTTGTCATTTCACAACATGATTTTTTTTTTAATTTTAATTTCTAAACACACCGTTTCAATTTAATTTTTTCAATCATATGGTTTTTGAGCGTCGTCTACTTCACAAATGTTTTTTTCCCTGTTTTAGCATCCCAAATCTTCACAATTTCAATTCTATATATCTTTCCCTCCATCAAAGTTTGTAGCAGCTTGTGATGAAACTTGTCCCTCAGATGCCAATAATTACTAAAAAGTACAAATTGAAATGAGGACATACTGGTTATTCATGTAATCCAAAGATTTAAGCTGAACTATTTGCATTTCAGGAGGCCAGTCTGCTGCTAGTCTGAGATCAACAAAAGTAGCATCAGTAAATCGGAGGAATTGAAGGAATTAAAAAGAGGATATAAAAATTTTATTATATGATTTGATCCGATAAGGAAGTCAAAATCGGGTAAGTCCAGTCCAATACAGAGTCAATCATTACAATGAAATGGGAGGAAGCAGTGCCTAAATTAAGAGCAAAATTTTCTATTGGTCTCAATCAAGTTAATTCAAAATGAAATTATAAAACTGAAAATTGTAGCAGTGAGTTCATTTATTAGTTTTTTATTGCGGATGAATGTTAGTACTGAATTTCGATTATATGACATTATTTTTCAAAGGTGCTTAGTGAGCATTAAATGCAAAATCTGCCATGATATAATGTCATGGCGACATTGATAACCACTAAATGAGTTCCAGGCAAAAACAGTTTATTTTCCAACTGAACTGACTTTTTAAAACAGACAGAATTGCAAATGACAAACCACTGAATTATTATCACTTCCATTCACAGGCAATACAGAATGCGCTTACATAGAAAGCAAGGATGTTATCTACCAAAAAGAAAAAAGCAAGGATGTTGATGTGTCCGTAATAAATTACATGCCAAGCATAAGGCGGAGAGTAAAGGTAACAATAAATTCAAACATATATAAGCATAAATTAATTATCAATCAAAGTTAATCAGTACTAAGAAAATTGTACCGAACAAACCATTTTAAGGAAATACTACACTTATCTATAAAATTATCACAGCATAAATTCTGACTCTAATGTTTGAAAACCAAAATCAACCCAACACCAAATACTACTAATAATAATTTTGCAGCAATAACACTATATAAAAAAAAGACAAAAAGAAAGAGATGAGAAAAAAAAATAAATAAATATACTCTACTCCCCCAATTGAATGTGAGAAAAAGAATATACTTAACAAAATAAACACAAAGAGGTTCAGAAGCAGTTAATCAGATAAAAAAAAAAAATCAGAAGCTGTGTGATAAGTTCAGAAGCAATAAAACAAGTTCAGAAACAGTAAAACAAGTTCAGAAGCATAGAGACAAAAAGAAAACAAGCTAAGGTGTGCAACTAAGGCTGGGCTTGTTTCTGAAACATTTCCATCATTTGTTTCATCATCCTGTTGGTCTCTTCAGACTGTTGCTTCATAATCCTGTTTGTCTCTTCAAATTGTTTCTTCATATCTTTTTTGAAGTCCTCATTGCTCTGAATCAGCTTCTCTTCTCTGATTCTAGCTTCTTCAAGCTTAGCTTCTGTAGATGCCTTGTACTCTATCAGAAGTAGCTTTTGTTCTAGAAGTTCTTTCTTCAGCTGCCTATTCTCATTTTCCAGTTCAGCATTCCTTTGCAGCACAGCTAGTCCTGATGATGCCTGTTTGACATTCATCCTTGTCAACCAGTTCACATTGAGCTCCCTTGGGTGAATTCCAGCTGGAATGAAGTCAGTTTCATTCCTTTGCCTTAAGCAGAGGGGATGCTTCACCCAAGTCTTCAGAACTCTTACTTCTTCAAGATTGCTGGTAACTCCCTTCAGCCAATCTGTGAGCTTCTGCTGAGCAGTGTCTTGATCATCTATGCATGTTCTTTGAAGAGCATTCAAGACATTGTCAGTCCTTTCCTTCAGTCTCTTCCAGGACTGCTCATAGCTTTGATCATGAACAAGGTCATGTCTTGTTTGAGTTAGCCTATTAAGCTCCTAAAAGATGTTATTACAAACATCTGCTAATAGAGTTGAATCCAGATGCATGGTTGGTGGTTGAGGAATTTTATCTAGTTTAGGAGGAGTTATGGGCTGAATGGCTAGATGTGATGATGACGGTTGGTTGTTTATAGGTTGTGTTGGGGATGTTGTTGGAATGTTGGTCTCTGACAAGTCATCAGAAGCAGAAGTGGAGAAAGAATTGGTTAAGTCAATCTCCATTTCAGTTACTTTTGGTTCACTGACCTCTTCAGTATATGTAAACTCAACATATTCAGGAATGATTTGGATTTTGGTTAGGGCTATTTGTGGTTCAGGTTGTTGTTGTTGAGGGCTTTCTGAAGCAACTTCATCAAAAGCTACTTCAGAGGCTTTCTGAAGTTCAGATTCAACTTCAGGAAGTTCACCAGAATAGTGACTGACCAGTTGATCTATTACATTTGGTTCAGTTGTTTGCGGTTGTGAGTTTGATGGTTGGTTTGAGGGTGTTGAAGTGGAAGTGTATGTATCAGTTGGTGCAACATTTAAAGGTTCAATAATAGGGGGTTGAAGAGGATGGTCAGCTGAGAGTTTGTTGCAAATGTCAACTCTCCTTTGAGACATTTCCCCTATGCTCTTAAGTACAGTTGGGTACACTGGCTCAAACGATTGAGTGTTGGCTTTTTGTATAGGTTTGGTAGATGGTGAGATGTATTTGTAGATTAGACTAAGGGGAACATCATCTAAGTCAGATGAGTCTGAGGAGTGGATGGAGGTTTCAGATCCAGATTCAACTTCAATGATATTAGCAGAGTTTGAGATATCAGGATTACCTCTTGAAGCAGCAGCTTCTGAAGTTGTAGCTTCTGATCTAGTAGCTTTTTCCTTAGGAGCCTTCAGTAGCGCACCAGATGCCACAAGCTGTTGTAGGTCTTCAGAGAGTCCAAGAACAGTTTGAGCAGCTTCACCAGTTGTTTTCTTCAGTAGCACATCTGCTGGTACTGAGATTTGAGCGGCTAGATCAAGTGCTTTCTGCACAGCTGCTTCCTTGGCCTTTTGCTTCAGAATCTCTCTTGTCACAAGAGAGGTAGCAACTTCTTCCTATTCCTCAGCAGCCAGGCTTGCTTGCCTCAGCTTCTTAACAACCATTTTCTTCTTCTTGGATGGCTGAGCAGCATCCACTTGCTTCTTGCTTCTGGTTCTCTTGTCCAGAACCTCAGAAGCATCTAGCTCTTGTGCTTCTTGTTGAATAGAGAGCACATCAGATGCAGTTGGATTTTGTTGAGAAGCAGTAGCCTTTGACACCTTGGCTTTCTTAGCAACTTGTTCAGGTGCATCTTCAATATATTCTGCTTATGTCATTGCTCTCTTCTTAGACCTCCTGCTCTTAGCAATAGGCAGGGCACCGCCATACATCTCATCAGGGATATCACTGATCTTGATGGTTTGACCAGTCATTTCAAAATACTCTTTCATGTACATGACTCTGACCTCCAGGGGATCTTGCTTGCAGATTGGAGGGAAGTTATCCATGAGATTGGATATCACTGTGGATTCCTTCAAGTCTGTACTCAACACCTTGTGATCCTCCTTCTTGATCAGATTCATATGTTTGAGAGTGCCTCCATTTATGATCTTCCCTGTTACTGTGCTAAGCTCAGCATCAGTAAAGTAATTGACCTCTTTGAGAGCATTCAGAATTCCTCCTTGATGAAGAATTTCTGAAATCAGCCTACCATAGGGAATCCAGTTCCTCTTAATGGTTTGGCTTTCTTTTAGAGTCTTGATCATGTGCCTGAAGATGTATTTGGGCACATTAGCTTTCTGCTTGGTCAGAAAGAAGTGTAAAAACACTTTTTAATCCAGAGAAGGTTGATCTCCACCACCACCTTTTGGTAGGAGATTTTCATTCTGAATCTTCAGGAGCATCTTGGTCCTCGTGCTCAACTCACTGTACTTTCCTTTGTTAGTACTGTTGAACATGGTTTTGTTAACAATGTTGTTCCAAGGACTTTTCTTGTTGTTATCCAAGCCAGTCACAAATTTTCCTTATATATAGAGGATTTGAGAGACGTTGAGAATTAGCCGTTACATCAACTTGTCTTGCTTTAAGCTTTGATTCTTCACCATTGATCTTTTGCCTGATTTGATAATTTTCCTATGAAGAACTAATTTCAAATCCATTCCATTTGAAACGGAACAACGTCTGCAGCAATATTACTGTTATTCTTGTCTTGATGTAGAGACAAGTTGCAGAGATGGTGGTTGCAGAGGCATGCGCAG
>Ga0228710_1006664_pt1 | contig 17390 bp, 7 predicted proteins | sample MedpolnodulmetaG_FD_177995 | JGI IMG/M metagenome (GOLD analysis project Ga0228710, IMG submission 177995) | Root nodule microbial communities from Medicago polymorpha collected in Santa Monica, California, United States - pink nodules | ecosystem: Host-associated > Plants > Roots > Nodule... | reverse complement strand
TATTAAATATTTATTAAGTATAACAATGTGTTGTGCTTGTTTTTTTAGCACACTTACGGTGAGTCAAATAACAAAATTACTAATCATTAAAATTCATTCTTTTTATCTAACATTTATTTACTTTTTTTAACCTTTCATGATAGTAAAGGTAAAAGTTTTCTTTTAGACCATGGTATAATTATTTTTTGGAATAATATGCATGATTGGAAATGAGAGATAAGTAGAGTGTATTTGTAGGATCAATTTTTATTGTTGATAAAATCGTTGAATTAAAAAAAAAAAAAACACATCTTTCTTTGATTAAAAAAATTGATGTGTATTTTATAGCACTTTCTTTATTCAATAATATTTAAGGTTCAAAAACTCAACGTCTCAACCTAAAAGTAGTGGTTTAGGGACAGCCTAAATGCATATGACATTTATTTATAAGAACAATTAAAAGTAATAAAAGGTCGGCGTCCGAAAACATCCATATATATACTCCATCCTTTTCAAAATACATGTCGCAATTTTACAATGTATACTATTCATATATCTTACATTGACCATATTTTTTAACTAATATATAAATACAAATGTTAGCATGTAATTTTTAACTAATATATAAATACAAATGTTAGCATATAACATGTTGTTTGATTTGTCTCGATGATTAATATTTTTAAAATATCACGTGTTTTATTAACTGACTTAAATATATTTTAGCACATTTTTAAGAATAAGCAAATTAAAAGATTGCATATGTTTTAAAAATTCGTGAGTTTTTCATTTCTTGTATATTTTCTCTATTTTAAAGTCCTAGAAGTCACTTTTCTCAAGTTGTTTTCACAATTTTCTTATATCTTGACTCTCACTTATCGATGTTGAAACCAAGTTGGTCCACTAATTAATAACATTATCTTTTTATGTTTTGATGATAACAAAAAATTGTCTAAATGGTTTTTCAATTCGCATTTAATTTAATTTCTTATTACTTTGAAATCTTTCAACAAACTATTCATTTTAAATTTTGCAAATTTATTTATGATAATTCTAACATATAGCCCGTCATCGTGCGGGTCATGAGCTAGTAAGTGTTATTGGTACATGGAGCTTTAATCTTCTTGTACAGATATCCGCTTAAAAGTTTCGATTGGATGGGGTGGGATAGCTCAACTGATTTGAATTAAGGGAATTTTTGTTTAGAGTTACTGAGTTCGAACCAGACAAAGGAGAAAAGAGAAAAAAAACTAATTTCTAACATCCATTCAAAAATAAATAAATATCTTCTTAAAGCACTGAACAATTCGTATTTTTTATTTCTGAACTAAAATGATAGATCACTGTATTTTTTATTCGGGACAAATTTGGATATCTGTTTAAAGTTTACATTTTTTATTTGAAGTCAAAAAGAAAAGTTCAATCAATAAATTTGTTTTTGTTGTAAAAATTTGGATAGTCATGCATGAGTGATATGCAAAACTAAAACATTGAAAATACAAAGTCTACTACTCAAATATAGTATTACATCCAATCACTTGTATGATAGATGTTACACGAAGGATTTTGATTGAAGAAACAAACTACCAGGGTTGAGAGACAATTTATTTAACAATTTTGCAATCACGGTTCAATTTCAATGTGCATCACACTACACACACCTCTCCTTCTCAAATGAACTCATTTGAAAAACCAGCCATGACAAAGTAGGAGGTAGAGAGTCTCAAAAGTTAGTCCTTTAAGTTTCAAAAGTTTCAAACTAAAATGACATATTTGAAACTTTTGAAACGGTGACGGTGAAATAGTTTATCAACTAAAATGATATATTTGAAACTTTTGAAACTTAAAGAACTAACTTGAGAATTTTGTCAAACTAAAAGGGCCTAATTGAAACTTTCGAAACTTAAAAGAATTAACTTGAAAATTCTTTCAAACTAAAAGTGTATTTGGCCACAAAAGTAATACTAAGCTTTGTGCATAGAGTCATACACCAATCTCATGGAGACAACAAAATATAAACTAATTAACTTTTTTTAACTGTTATTAGTACCTTATTATAATTTTATAGTGACAATATTCTAGTTTTTTATATCCACTAAAATCCTACAAATATAAATTAAAGTGTTTGCAAATTGAATTGTTTTTCATATCTTTTAAAGCTTAACAAGACACGTATTTATTATGGCATGCATAAATTAAAAAGGCTTTGAAGTAAGGTAAAATTTATTGATATACCTAACTATTAAAGTTATTTTTAAAAGGTGTGATATGCCATGGTGATACCTCCAAAATTATGAGAGAAGACAATGTAAAAAAAAATCTTTACTGCCTTAAAACTATCTTAGAGTAACACATCATAACTACAAGGTTCATGAGATTAGAAAAATTAAATTAAATTATAGAGTGCTAACATAATAACCAAACGACAATTCATGAAATATTATGTCATATTACTTTGTTTTCTTTGACATTATAACCCATTCTCCTTGGTAGTATGTTTTTGCACTCTCCATGGTTTGAAACTCATGGAATCATACATGTGCTTCTACCAATTCACATCTTTTATCAATGCACTTATAAACATATAACAAGTCCCTATACATTGGACAATAATCATCGGTTTCACATTCTTCATAAACTATAATGAAAAATGATAATAAAATAATGTTACTAAAATATGTTAAAAGATTGTGCACAAACTATAAAGTAAAGAAGGAAATTTTAAAAAGAATGAAAAAAATGACTTACTGTCACTCAGTTTTGTTCTGATGAGAAATACTACGGCAATGAATAGAATCATAGCATAAACAAATTTTAGAATTTGAACCATAATTTTTTCTTGTTTGCATGTAAGAAATTCGAATATGATTTGTTCTATTTATAATGTTCATGCTCTCTTAAAAATAATTTAATAGTTTTAGCACTTATGAAGTTGTAAAAACCCTTTATAAAATTATAATCATTATTAATTATCTCTTAAGTATATCAATGTGTTGTGTTTGTTCCATTAACACACATAAGGAGGTCAAATGAAAAATTTACTAATAATTAAATTTTATTCCTTTTGACTAATATTTAAGCAATTGAACTCAAATAGTCAATGAACTCCACCAAAAAACAAATTTTTTGGGAGAACCCGAGTTTAATTCTTAGGTGGAACTATACTTACCTCACAACCAAAATCCGGATTACCATGACATCTTTTTCGGGAAGGTTCGCACCAAAAAAAAAGATATTCAATGACAATATAATAAAAGTAAAAATATTATCTTTTTAGACCAATGTAAAATTAATTTTTTGAATAATGTATGATTGGGTTGAGAACATAGGTAGAGTGTACTATGCGATTAGTTTTTGTTTTAGATAAAATCATTGAATATCCAATAAAAAAAACTAAAATACACATTTTTCTTTGCTTAAAAAAAACTGGATGTGTATTTTATAACACATTTTTTATTAAAAAAACATTTGAAGGTTCAAAAACTCAACCAAAAAACAGATATGCAGATGGCATTTATTCATAAGAACCGTTAGGAGTAATAAAAAAAAATACACCAAATTTCGACACACTTGAAAACATCCACATATAAGTTATTATAGGTATATATTATAATTTTTTTTTATTCACATTTCATAATTTTGATTGATTTATAGAAAAAACTACTTAGCCGCCTAAATGTTAAAGTTTTGTAATTAATCCTTAAATTTTAATTGATGATATTCCTTAAAGCCATCTGGTTATGTGTAAATTAACAAATGACAAGGGGCATGTGACCCCTATGCTATATATAAAATGTCTATAGCTACAATATCTAGTGGCTCTCAAATTCATCAATATTGCATGTTTGGATGGATGGAAATGCATGTAGTAAAATTTAAGATTCTTTTACCTATAGTATAAGTTACTCTTTAGGCTTAACTACACTAGTGTTAAATTCGCATTAAAATACCCATCTCTTAATTCAGTTATTACAGGAAAATGAATTAAAAATGTATATGCGGTGGTGGTATTTTTTTTTATTAAAGTTGAAAACACTGCATTTTAAATAGATTATTACTGGTTTGTCAAAAAAAAAAAAAAGATTATTACTGGGAAACTCATGCTAAACGTATATGTTTTATGTCACTGTTTTATTAGCTGACTTAAAGATGTTTTTAGTCTGTTTTTAAGAAGAACCAACTTTAAAGATCACCTACGTTTTATGTCACCGATTTCTCCTCTTTATTTTAAACAAAACCCTAGTAGTCACTTTTATCCCGTTGTCTATCTACGTCGTTGCAACCAAGTTGCAATTGGTCCAGGAATAAAATTACTTTTTTACGTTTTGATGACAGTAATATACACTACCGTTTGACCCAATTTTTTTTATAGCCTAAAACTACTTTAAAAACAAAGTCAAAAATAAGAGTTTTAAAAATAAAGTTAACACGCAATTTAACTCCAACTTTAGTGCATCAAACTACATGTCGCCGTATGTGGACACTTTGGAATTCGTCCCATACTCTAAATGATATAGCAAAAGCTATAAATTTGATGTAACTAGTAAATTATCAAGTTCCCCAACCAAAAGATATGAGAATTCAATGAAAAACTAAACGATTCAAGATTTTGGATGTCATAGCCAACAGTTCCTTTTATTCCAACTGAACTAGTTTCCTTGTGAAAGGTTTGTCAATGGTTGAGACTAGTTTTGCTATGCTAAAATCACTCAAATATGCAACCATGCCATCGTCAAAAAGGATATTGTTGGGCTTTATATCACAATGAAGGATCAATTGTTCACATTCATGATGCAAATAATGTATTGAAGAAGCAACATCGATAGTGATATTTATTCTTTGATCAAGGTCCAACAATTTAGGAATCTATACACTTCCTTTAGATGCAACCATTGTTCTAAGCTTCCACTTGCATTGACTCAAAAACTAGAGCATTAGTCGACAATTGGAGTCATTATAGATGAGTTTTAGACAAGTTGTTTATTGTTTATGGGACATTTTGTATTATTTTTATTTGAATCATGTAATTATGTTTCTTTCCTAATCCAGACAATTTCATATGTGTTTAGTCTTTTTATTGATAAATTCGGCAAACAAGATATTTCAAGGGAGTTTTGGAGTACATCGAATGAAGATCATCAAGGTTTTAGAAGTTTTTGAAGACATTGCCGGTTGGAGAGATTCGATCTAAAGCCCCAAGAACAAGTCAGAGAAGGAAAACACTCAAAGAACGGTGAAAAAAGGCATTTTCCCCACCTGAGGATGAAGCCATGCTCCCCACGAATGAACCACGCGCTCTAGGCGAAGTGTTCATAGAGCAATTGCTCTCTCTTAAGTGATCATGCGCAGGGCGCATGTTGTTTCGTAAAAAATCAGCTTTTTGCTATAAAAAAATTATGCGGGTTGGAGGAAAAAGCACATTATTTTAACCCAAACCTAATTGAAAATATGTTTCTAAATTGATCTCCTTCCACACAAAAATATTCATTTAGAACTTGACAGAAATATTCATTTATATGGCAACTGATCTAAATGTCGATGAATAAATCACTTTTTTTTTAATTATGAAGAATTCCGTGGAAGCGACTTGATTCAAGTCTAATTCTCGAACCTTATCAACAAAAAAAAAAAAATTGTTCACGGGATTTTAACTGGTTTTCATCAAATAATTTGGTGTAGAGTTGAATGAGAGAAAATGTGAATCCGATGATATTCAAATTAATTTGAGTATTATAAAATTACATAGTACAATATTTTGAACCAATTCAGTTTTGAAAAAAGAGATATAGTTAGAATATATTAATAAAAGAAAAAAAAACTTATGTACAATTTCTTAGGTGCTTTTCGTATGGTTCTTAACTAAATTCAACATGATTTCCTTAAATCCATAATTCTCTCAAAGTTTGTTATCTCCAAAAAAAGTTGTATTTTTAGTTAAGAACCATACGAAAAGCATCTAAGGAATTGTACCTAAGTTTTTTTCTTAATAAAAACAAGACTAATTGCTAGCGAAAATCGGAGATAAAACCAACTATGTTTTTAACCTTTGAGTCATCAAATTGTGTGAAATTTGGATCAATTTAAAATCAATCTTTTGATTCTTATTTTTTGCACTTGTAAGACAGAAACACTTACAAGATAGTGTAATAAAAACCAACTATGTTTTTAACCTTTATTAATGTTGCACATAAAGTATTTAAAGAAAAATTATACAATCAAACCCCTTTAGAAGGAATTACAACTCAATCTTCAAATTGTTGATTGTTTCTCACTTCTTCAAATCTTCAACCTTGTCACTTTCAAGGATGGAAACAACCAAAACTTTTTTATTCTGATTCTTTACCGTTCTAGATACTCCTTTTCAAGATTCCTCTGCACAAGTTGCAACCCAACTCTTGTGTCTTGAGTCTTCAAAGCTATCACTCTTACATGGATTAATTCCTAGCAATTTAATTAATCTCTATAAAATAACTCTCACACTCATATATCTAATCGTTATCTTGAAGAGTGAATGAAGAGAAACAATGAGGCAAAGAGTTTATTTTTCATTAAAAGAAGAAGTCAATGAATGTATGTATTTATAGATGATTTTTTTGTTACAATGATATTGATACGAAGTTTACATCAACGCGTGACTAATTTCCTTCGAGGAACCTCTGGGTCATACAAGGTGGGTTCGCCCCTCCAACCAGAATTTTTCCATACGCATGAGTCGAAAATCAATCCCCTAACCACATGTTTAAGGAACCCAAATCCTTTACCGCTTGAATCAATCCATTGTTGATTTATAGATGATTTTTATAAAGGGTAGAAACATGATATTTTATTTCAGTATTCAAATAATAGACTCTGTTGCACGAAATTGTTTGTTTGATTTGAAATTGTATGTCATTGTGTCTATAACGAAATAGATACCAAATGAGTGTTAGCACAAAATTATAGATAGACACATTCTAGACATCAAATTCTAAATATATTCTAGTTTTGACATTACATCTTTTACAACTAAGAGAGAATATGCACTCACACTCATCCATTATTGTTGTGAAGAAGATGATTTTTTTAAATAACTCAATTCATCTATTGATCTATTATTTCGGGATATGGTTCTCTCTTATGTGACATTGGGTTACGATAAATCTATCATATTTCTACTATTGTATACGTAATTTGAGTTGTTAAACCTTAAAAGTGTGTTTCGATGAGGGAATGTTTTGAAGGAATTTAAATACTTTGATGTGAATTCCATTGTTTGGATAATAATTTGAAGAATTTTCAACGTCATGGAAATTTATGAAGTATTTTGTTCAAGTTAAATTTAAAGAATTTCAAACACACTCTAATGGTTCTCAAATAATAGGCATTAAGACATGATTTACCATTATGAATTTTCAAATACTTGATTGAGAATGTATGTACAGTGATCTCCTTTACCTTGCAAAAAGGTTTTTGAAAACTCTTATCTTTATCGGCCTTAAACCGTTTTATTTAACTATAAATAATAAATATTATATTTTGGAGTTTACAATGTTTCATTCTAGTTTTTCATATCATAAAACCTAATATTTTGGAGTTTACATTGTGACATTCTAGTTTTTCATATATTCTAGAACCTAAAGAGGCATACAAGTCTTTTTTCTTTTTTTTTTGAGGGAAGGCATACAAATCTAATATTACATATAACTAAAAGGTAGGGAAAGTATAAATTGAAATGTTTTAAATGATAAGTATAACAATATTACGACATAAAAATACGATTGTAGGCTTTCAAGTAAGATAATTGTCATTTTTCAACCTAACTATGAAAGTTACCCTTACAAGGGGATGAGATTAAAAGAGAAATGATATTTGTACAACCATTTTAGTACAACTTTTAGACAACTTTATCTCTCGTACTCACATTGTATCTTTATTCTCTCTCTTCCTTTTTTTTTCAATTGTTTTTGACTAATAAGAAGAGAGAAAAACAAGGTTGTCCTAAAAGTTGTTCCAAAAGAGTTGTACAAATATAATTACTTGGATTAAAAATAAGGTGTGACATGCCAAAATTGAATGTCATGCATGATAATACCTCCAAAGTCGAAAGTGATGAAGACAATATAAAGAATACTCCGATGTTTTTTTTGAAGAAGTCTAATTAATCCACCAAATTTGACACAAGAGAGAATCAAATTTTAGACATTGATGAATACACTCCAAGGTCCCAAACCACACAATCATAAATACTATGTTCAAGAAATTAGGTAAAGATAAATAGTTATTGGCTGCCAATAGAATAACTATTAGATACCTCATGAAATATTTTATCATAAAGTATATTGCTAGCACAATAATTCATTCTCCACCATATGACAGTTTTGAACTCTCCTGGATCTGGTATTCTTAGAATCTTCGAATCCATCGACATCTGTAATTAATACACTTATGAACATAATTCTTATCCCAAATTATGATATAAGATTTTGGACACTCGTAGTCAGTTTCACATTCACGAGCTTCTGTATAAAATTAACAAATATGAAAATAATGTTATTAAAACATGATAAAGATTGTGTAAAAAACTAACAAGTAAAGAACAAAATTGAAAAAGATGAAAAATAGCTTGCCATCAACAATATCCATTGCAACAAGAAATATGGGAAGAAATATAATTATACTTGAGATAAACTTGAGAATTTTAGTCATACTTTTTTTCTTTCTCCTTTGCATGTAAAAAGGTAATATGATTTGATCTCTTTATAGTGTATAAAGATCAAACTCTCTTAAAAAGTGTCTCTTTATATGATTTGATCTTCATAGCACTTATGAAGTTGGGAAAATCCTTCATAAAATTAAAATCATTATTAAATATCTCTTAATTATATGTGTGTTTTGTGTTTGTCCCTTTATCACACCAAGTAAAGCGTTCACATAATAGAAAAGAGAATTCCTTTTAACCTTTCTTGTCACTCCAAACTTTTCATTTCTTTTTTAACCTTTCATGATGGTAAAGAAAAGATAATATTTTCTTTTTCGACCTTGGTAAAGTTATTTGTTGGAATAACAAATATACACACACATTATGGAACCATATTGTTTTAAGCAGATTTAAGTTTCAATTGAATTTACAAATATAAGTATACCTTTCATTTAAAAATATGCATGTCTATTTTATAATATGCATTTAAAAATATAAGTGTACCTCCTCTAAATTTTCTATTATCCATTTTAGTCCACAGTTTTTTTTACAAAACTTCATATTGTTACAAGTGACTTTTTTGATGACATGCTATTGTTAAGATAAATATATTTAACTTAATAACTTAACAATTAGATCTTTAAATTGACAATTTAATCTTGAATTTGAAGTTATAAATAGATTAATAGAGATTAAGGATTTAAATTGTTAAACTATTGATATTGTAAAGTCTAATTACTGATATGACATAAAAAAATAAGTTACTTGAAACATGAGACATGAATTTTTGTAAAACAAACTAGACTTAAATTGATAATAGGTAATTTAGGACCAAAGTTCGAAAAAAAACCTTTACAGAGACTACAAATGAAAGTTGGTATTTTTTTTTTTTTTGAGAGAGAAAGTTGGTATATTTAAAGGTGTTAAAAACATATTTAACCTAAAAATGTGTATATTTTATATTTAAAAATTCACTTGAAACTTAAATTTACTTAAAACATAGTTCCATAATATATATGAATCATTTAGAAAAAAAAGAAAAAAAAACTATTTATGTTCAATACCAAATTTTTTTGTAAAGCATTGCGAATTATATATTTGATGTGAATGGTAGTGTAGAATAAATCGTGCAATTACAACATTATATACACATTCTTTCTTATTCAACGGATTTTTTAGCATAAATATGTTATCATCTCAATGGTGTATTATTCAAATAAATAACTTTACCTAGGTTCAAAAAAAATATTCCCTTCTCTTTAATACCATGAAAAGTTATAAAAGCAATGAAAAGGTTAGGAGTAATGAAAGGTTAAAAGAGAAAGTTGTCCCTTTTCTAACAAGAAAGGTTAAAAAATAATTGAAGGTTAAAATATTTAACCTAAAGTAGATATATGCAGATGACAACGTTTATTTATAATTTATTTTTTGATAAGGCAATAATGAGGAAAACAACAAAGAGAAGTTAGACATCCCGACTCGATCGGTAGTCCTAAGAAGCTCTCATATAATGCCATTCACTAATATAGATATTTATGCTAACCAATGTTGCTCAATTGTATCTGTAACACCTGACAGTAAAATGAAAAGAAGTGTTTGATTTAGGGTGCTAAACAATCTGAGCCAGCGTAGGTGACACTTTTGCTGACTGTATAACATATGAGTTTTTCTGCTATAACAGTATAAGCAACCTGTTTGTCATTATTAACTGGAGAACCATTATTAACAACCTGAGCTGCATTAATAAGTGTGTGGTTGGAAAGAAGTAACAGGGGGTTTGAACATGACTTGTTGGATGCTCATTAGCAACAAAAGACCTATACCGTAGGTAAATGTCATTTGGCCGTAGGTATAACTCAAAATACCTATACCTACGGCTGTTTTTTTTTCTTGGACAATAATAGACTTTTACCTACGGATATTGGACGTCACTATAGCCTACAGTGACGAATTTTCTCCGTAGGACAAAACAATTAGGTTAAACCTACGGATGTATGATGTACGTATAGAACCTAATCGTAACTTAAACTGTTTTTTACCGACGACTTTGGGGCGTAGGTATAGAACCTGATCATAATTTAAAAAGGTTTTTAACTCACCTATTTTCGTCACTACAGACTTCAGTGACCAAATTTATCGTTGGTATAAATTATTGTCGTGAATAACAATAATCTATTAACGCATTTTGTCGCTGTCATTATACTTATCAAATTCTTGATCCCATATTTTATAAAATTTTATTTTATGAAATTAATCAAAACCTATAGAAATGCATGGGAAATAGAAGTAATAACTCTCTGATGCAGTTTACGAATATGAACGATATTTATGTCAAATTGAGGGTTTTTATACCGAATTACTTGCAAAAACAAGTCAATAACTGCTATGGAAAATAACAGTAATTTAGCCATGACCAACTCTCCCTAAATTGGAACTTTGTTTGTCCTCAAACAAAAGTTCTCAAAAAGATATTTGATTGAATGGGATAAATGATTCACGAGGCTTCCCAATGAATCAACCAGATCCAAAGAATGGGAGAAATGGATGGATTGTTGCTATGCATGGAGAATTGAATAAGTTCCAAAGAAATGATGTATGGGACTTAGTTGTTAAGCCTGCTCAGAAGAACATTATTGAAACAAAATGAGTGTTCAAAAACAAGCTTAATGAGCTCGTAGCTCAAAGCTACAGACAACAAGAAGCTATTGATTACACTGAAATCTTTTCACTTGTTGCTAGATTGGAAGCAATTAAATTGCTTTTGTCATATGTTGTTGCTGGGGTAAATCCGCAAGTGCACGGTTTACCGATGTAGTTATAAAAAGATGTCGTTCCGACAGGAAGTTATGAATATTCAATTAACTTTCAACAATGATTAGATGGGAGTTCAAGTTGAAAAGATTGGATTTTGTTTTAAAAGAAAATATAATAATAAAAGCGCATTGGGATTATTGGTTCATCTTGGTGACAAATCCTTCACAACCCAAACCCTAAACTTAGAGTCTTATGTTGGACCTATTTTCTAAAGACAAGTTTCTCTTTAGCCTATCTCATCTCCTTTTGGTCTCAGTGACTGTGTTTCGTTAGCAACCACGCTTATTTTCATGGTTGATTGCTATTGAAATCCTTGAAGCTCGAAACTTTATTGTCTCAAGGGTTGCTAGACTATTTTCATGTTTCGCAATCCTTGTCTAATTTCACTTGTTCCAATATCAAAACCTCATCTTTCGATCCTTTGCTTGATATTTGTGATTATGAATTAACAACTATTAAACTTCGCCTTTCGGTCCATCGATTAATACTTGTTAATTCATTATAAAAAAGGTGAAATAGATTAGAAAATAAATTTACATAAAATTAGGGTTCAAGGCTTGGTTGATAGGGATTAGGTCATTAGAATCATCCAACAATCCCAAGATAAAGAAGTTTATTCACTCATGTTCATTGTAGACATAGAGAAGAAGAAGAAGAAGAAGAAGAAGAAGAAGAAGAAGAAGAAGAAGAAGAAGAAGAAAAACATAAAATAAAATAAAGAAAATAAAGATGAACTTTTATTCAAAGAAACAATTGTCACTTATTATTTCCAAGAACAAAAGATGATTCAATATGTTTGCTAGCTGCTCTATTTATAGTCTACAACTACTTAAGCCCCAAGAAATACATCAATAGAATGTTCCACAAGAAACTATGGGCTTTAGGTCAGAAATAAACTAAACGGACAGCTTGTCGAAGAAGCAAAAGCAGCAAAAGGAAGTATGGGGTGGTGGCACGACCGTGTCACTCGAGGCACGGGCCGTGCCAAGCCTTCTGGTGGATGGCTTCATATTTTTGCACCAAATCTTCGTATTTTTGGCCCGAATCAGCTCCAAATCTCCTTTCTTTTGCTCCAAGACTCAATTTTTCAAATATTTGTTCCTGAAATTAAATAACTTCCAATTGAAGTAAAATAGTTCTAAAAAGGAAATAAAAACACATAAAATCTAATTAAAACAGACTCAAATTAAGACTAATTAATGACTCATCAGTTGTTAATCATGGTATCACTCTATATCAATTGGATGTTAACAGTGAATTTCTGAATGGTATCATTTCTTAAGAAGTGTATGTCAAACACCCAGAGTATGTTTTCAAACTTAAGAAGTCACTTTATGGTCTGAAACAAGCTCATGGAGCTTGGTATGAAAGACTGAGTAACTTTCTTTTAGAAAATAAATTTAAAATAGGACAAGTTGACACTACTCTCTGAAGAAAGACTCTGAAGAAAGACATCTTAATTGTTTAAATATATGTTATTGATATCATTTTCAGTTCTACTGATGCTACTATTTGCAAAGAATTTTCTAAGATAATGCAAGCAAAATTTGAAAGGAGTGTGATGGGAGAATTGAAGTTCTTCCTTGAAATTCAAATCAATCAATGCCAAGAGGGAGTCTATGTTCATCAATCTTAGTATACAAAGGAGCTTCTAAGGAAGTTCAAGCTAGAGGACTGTAAATTGATGGTTACACCTATGCATCCCACCTGTAGTCTTAGCAAAGAAGATAATGATAGCAAAGTGGATCAGAAGATGTACAGAGGTATGATATGTTCTTTGCTTTATGTGACAGCTTCAAGACCTAATATTTTATTTAGTGTCTGCTTGTGTGAAAGATTCCAATCAGATTCTAGAGTCTCATTTAATTGTTGTTAAGAGAATATTCAGATATCTGAAAGGAACAATTATTCTTGGCTTGCTTTATAAGAAATCTAAAGATTATAAGCTAGTTGGATTCGGTGATGCTGACTATGCTGGAGATAGAATTGAAAGAAAATTCACCAGTGGAAATGGTTAATTCCTTGATGAGAATCTGATATCCTGGTCTAGTAAAAGACAATCAATTATTGCATTGTCTACAACAGAAGCAGAACACATCTCAGTTGCTAGTTGTTGTACACAACTACTTTAGATGAAACATTAGTTAGAAGATTACAAATGATTAAATTTAGAGATATCTAATTGTGATTTTTAAGTGACAATGTGGTACCTTTACCTATTGAAATTGTTAAACTAATGATATTTTAAAGTCTTATTAATGATATGACATAATAGCGTAATGACTAGAGCTCACACATTTTAAATGTGAAGAAGTGGGGTGTCCAGAGTTCGAACTCTGATCCCTGCATATAATATGCAATGTCCCTACCAACTGAGTTAAGCTCACGGGGATGATGTAGTAAATCTGCAAGTGCACGGTTTACCGAAGTAGTAAAAAGAGAGTATCGTTCCAATAGGGAGTTGTTCAATTCAATTAACTTTTATTGATGATTAGAAGAAAGTTCAGTTGCAAAGATTGAATTTTTAACGGTTGAAAATAATAATAAAAAGGCGCCTTGGGATTATTGGTTCATCTTGGTGACAAACCCTTCACAAACCAAACCCTAAACCTAAACTTTATATTGGACCTACTTTCTAAAGACAAGTTTCTCTTAAGCCTATCACATCTCCTTTCGGTTTCAGTGAGTGTGTTCCTCTAACAACCACGCCTATTCTCATGGTTGGTTGCTATTAGAATCCTTGAAGAACGAAACTTTATTTGTCTCAAGGTTTGTTAGACTATTCTCATGTTTCGCAAACCTTGTCTAATTTCACTTGTTCCAATATCAAAACTTCTTCTTTCGATGTTTCGCTTTGATATTTGTGATGATGAATTAACAAGTACTAACCCTCCCATGTCGCTTTATGAGCTTGATACTTATTAATTCATTATAAAAATGGTGAAATTAGATTAGAAAGTAGATTTATATAAAATTAGGGTTCGAGGTTTGGTTTGATTAGGATTAGGTCATTAAACTCATCCAACAATCTCAAGACAAGAAGAGTCTACTCACTCATATTCATCGTAGACATAGAAGAGAAGAAGAAGAACATAAATAAAATAACAAGAAAGTAAAAGAAGAACTTTTATTAAAGAAAACAATTGTCACTATTGAATTCCAAGAAAAAAAGATGATTTTACAAACTAGATGGCTGCTCTATTTATAGTCTAACATTGACTTGAGCCCCAAGAACTAAATCACTAAAGTGTTGCACAAGAAACCATGCGCTCTAGGTCAGAAATACTAAAATAGGCAGTTTGTCGAAGAAGCAAAGGCAGCAAAAGGACAAAAAGGGGCGCGCCTATGCTATATTTTGGTACAAGATCTTCAATTTCTTTGCACAACATATTTTTGTATAAGATCTTCATATTTTTGGCACGAATCAGCTCCAATTCTCATTTCTTTTGCTCCAAGACTCAATCTTTTGAATATTTGTTCCTGAAATAAAATAACTTGCAATTGAAGTAAAAATAGCTCTAAAAGGATCAGCTCCAATTCAACGAATTTTTTTATTTTTACAAAAAAAAGATCTTACAATACTTTCTATGTTAGCATAAATATGTTATCATCTACACTACCAAAAAAAAAATGTTATCATCTCAATGGTGTATTATTCTAATAAATAACTTTACCTAGGTCCCAAAAAAAAAAATTCCCTTCTCTTTAATACCATGAAAATTTAAAAAAAAACCATGAAAAAGTTAGGGGTAAATCCTTCCAAAAAAAAAAGTTAGGAGTAATGAAAGGTTAAAAAAGAAAGTTGTCCCTTTTTTAACAAGAAAGGTTAAAAAATAACTGAAGGTTAAAATATTTAACCTAAAGTAGATATGCAGATGACATTTATTTATAATTTATTTTTTGATAAGGCAATAATGAGGAAAACAACAAAGAGAAGTGGGTGGGTGGGGGTGTATAATTAGCATTTATATTGATCACTAATATATCATATATTATGGTTAAGGGTTGTCCCGTTAAAGGTCTCTTTGTTTGCTTGGCGCTTCCTACTTAATCGACTTCCTACCAGAGATAATTTACTGAGAAGGTATGTGTTGACCATTGATGAGCAGCTTTGTACAAGAGGATCCAGGTGTAATGAGGATAGAGATCATTTGGTTGTTTCTTGTGATTTTTTCGGCTGCATTTGGTATGTTATTTGCGGTTGATTCGGGATTTCTTCGGAATTTTCTCGGAATTTAATTGCGCATCTAAACCAGTTTTGCGGCTTGGGAGGTTTGTCTAAAAATATGTGCTTAGTGTTTAAGATGTTATGGTTAGCGGTTGTTTCCATTATTTGGAAAGAGGGAAATAGGCGTAATTTTCAACATAAGGAGGAGCATATTCTTTCCATGGGCAAACAGGTTAAGCTTCATGTGTTTTTGTGGTTTAAATCGAAATTTGGTTTATTCGATTTTGACTACAATTTTTAAAGGCAAAATCCTATGTTATGCCTAACCTCTTAAACTTAGCTCCTTGATGTTCCTTGTTTTTGTTTTGTTTTCTCATTGTCAAGTTTGTAATTTGAACTTTTTAAGTCTTCCTTAGCACACCTTGTGTTGGATGACTTTTTTGTGGTGGTAATATACCAATTTAGCCTCTTAAAAAAATATATATATCACAAATAAATGATAGTTATACCCTCCATCTCTGTATGAAAACATTTAAAATCCGCTAATGTTTTCTTTCGAGTGACGAAAATCCAATTATAATGAAAATTATGTGATGTGTGAAAGAGATAATACACTTTATTTATATTCATTCCAAAGTTTTTTCTATGGACGATAGTAAGTGAAAAAGATAATGAGTTGTCCTCTTCAATCCTCACCCAAATGGAAAAGTTCACTCCTCAAACGGTAAAGGACAAAAACTCATTTGAAAGAGAAAGGAGGGAACATGTTTTATTCATCTATTCATTGGATCATTGGGTTCCATTAGGTAGCATTATTGCTTTAATAGATGGTGGTTACATAGTACTTCCAAGTAGAAAAAACATGGTGATTGCTCTACGGACCACTCAGTTTGCTTAAAAATCTCTAAAATTTATCAATTGTAATTGAGAATCACACAAAACTTATCGGAAGTTATGACCCAATGGACGTTGTTTCAATCGAAGCATAAATTTTAATTGACTTATTTCATAAGTTAAACAATGTATAGAACAATTCTCAAAAAGCATATCCAATGAAGTAATGTGTTCGCTACTTTTGTCAATAATGAACGGTAATTTCATAAGGGAAGGGGCATGCATCAGTTTATGGTAAAATGGAATGGCATTGGGAGCCCATGAATCAAGTCTTTCAAATAGGTGAAACAAACGTAAGTAAATACACTTGCTAACACTAGCACTGTGTTTGGAATGAAAGAGATACGTGAGAGAGAGATTGCCGAGAGAGAAAGTGTGAAGAGAGGTGGCTTTTCTCTAGTTTGGAGCATGAGAGAGTTAGGGTGTGTTTGGTTTGAAAGAGAAGTTGTGAAGAGAGAAATAGGTGAGAGAGAGTATGAAAAGAGAGAAATAGGTGAGAGATAGAATAGATTTGATGTATTGTTTGGTATAAGAGAATGAGAAGAGAAATAGGAAAGAGAGAAGCATATTAATATTTTGGAAGTACAAGAATACCCTTAAATTAAAAAATTACCATCAATTTTATTTTTATCTTAATTAATCAATTTCATAAATAATAGCAATGGTCACGTATCCTCGTCAACAAAATCTGATTTTTATCTGCAATTAGCATGTAAAAAAAATAGCCAACCCATTTGTTTTCTTAAGCAATATACAGTGTAATATTAATATGAAAAACACATTAAAAAAATAGGAGAAAAGAGAGGGTAAAACTGGAATTTTGAGGAAAAGTGTGTTGTGCTTCCACTTTCTTCGCAG